>ERZ772867.99-NODE-99-length-119687-cov-6.322038_pt1 | contig 119687 bp, 105 predicted proteins | sample MGYA00511341_ERZ772867 | MGnify/ENA primary metagenome ERZ772867 (study PRJEB29015, sample SAMEA2737707) | human gut metagenome | biome: human gut; feature: human-associated habitat; material: faeces | place: China | collected 2012 ... | reverse complement strand
GCAGACAGGAGAAGATGGGCAGAGCCTACACCCATACCTATCTCGTATGGACCGAACGAGGACGAAAGTTCATCCACGACCTTGCTCAGCGATACTGGGAACTGTGTGAAAAGTAAAAAGCCCCTTCAGGTCGGTGATGATGGCCTGGGTGTAGGCTCTTATCTGAGATTCTGACAGATCGCTGATATGCTCGGGAGCGAGGGCGGCGATGTGCTGGCGGCTCTCCATCTCTATCATCGTGGCGATAGGGAGGAGCTTGTGGGCTGTCTTGCCGATGGCTTCTATTGATAACTCGCCTTCGGTTGCCTGCTGGAGGTTCTGGAGATGGGATGACAACTCTTGTTTGACGGTGCTGAGTATCTCGGCTTCTGCCTCCGGATCGCCTTCTGCAAAGGTCAGAAGGGGTGCAAAGCGGGAATTCTTATTGGTTTTCTCTGCAATATCCTCTGCTGCTGATGATGTTTTCTCTGCCATATCCTCTGTTTCTGATGCTGCATCCTCCAAACCGAGGATTTCTTTCAGTTTCTCTGTGCTGAACGGCTTGAAGAGGCAATCGTCGAAACCGGCTTCTTTCAACTCTCTGATGATGCTGGCATCGTGGGCAGTCATCGCTACTACCTTCATGTGGCTGTGGTTGATGTGCTGAATCATCCTGATGCCGTTCATCTCGGGCATTTCGATATCCATCATCATCAGCGCAGGATGCTCGTTGTGGAGCACGGTGAGCGCCTCGGCTACATGCAGACAGGCAAAGACTTGCCAACTGTCGCCTACCAGCTTCTTCAGCATCTCCTGAAGCAGACGGAGCTGCAACGGGTCGTCATCGAGCAGCAGTATCTTGTGATTTTCGAAATGGGGCTTGGCTGGGGTGAGGGGCTTCTGCTCTTCTGCCTCTTCTGCTGCAGGAGCGGTACCTAAGGCAAGCGGAATGGTGACGGTGAAGGTGCTGCCCTTGTCCTTGACGGATTCCAGACGCAGGGTGCCCTGGAGCAGATTGACCAGTTCCTGGGTGATGTTCAGTCCGAGACCGGTGCCCTCGATGCCCTGAGCACTCTTCAGACGGGTGAACGCCTGGAACACCTTCTGGCGCTCTTCGGTGGTCATGCCCTTGCCGGTATCTCTTACCGAGAAGGTGAGGAGGTGCTGGGGACTGATGGCTGCCTGGATGGTGACGCTACCCCGGTCGGTATACTTGATGGCATTGCTCACCAGGTTGTTGAGTATCTGACGGATACGGAAGGCATCGGCACGGTAGTAGGTTTGCGGATTGCTGATGCCATCGAGCTCCAGATGCAGTTCCAGTCCCTTCTTCTGGCTCAGGATCTGCATCTCTCCGGCACACTGGCGGAACATGTCGGCAGGCGAGAAATCTACAGGGTTCAGCTTCATCAGTCCGTTTTCCAACTGGTGATAATCGAGCAGGGCGGCAACGAGCCGGGAGAGATGGGTGGCAGAACCCTTGATGCTGTTGAGACAGGAGATGCCCTGCGGGTTGTCGACATAATCCTTCATCAGGTCGATGAAGCCCGAGATGCTGGCAGCCGGAGCCTTGATGTCGTGGGTGATGGTGAGGAGCAGGCGTTCGCGCTGGTTCATGATGCGCCTGATTTCCTCGTTAGCCTCTTCGAGATTCTCGCGGTAGATGCGTTCCTTCTGCGTATCGCGGTAGATGTAATAGACGAGGATGACGGCGGCTGTGATGGCTACGATGGCAAGCAGACCTATCTGCCAGAGCAGATTCTGGCGCGCCTGCATCGCCTGGTTGATAGCCTGCTGCATCGCCTGACGTTCGCGCTGGTGGATATCGTTGAGCTGCTGGGAGGAGCGCAGGGCGAGGCGGGCATTGGTTATCTGCAGGTCTCTCACCTCGCGGTTGATGGCATCATGGTTATCGTGTGTAGACTGCTTCTCCTTGCGGTCAATCTGTTCCAGGATATCGGCTACGTTTCCGGCTAAGTTGACCGGGGTAGAGAGGGTATCGGTGACAGCCTGGTTGCTGTCGCGTCTGATGCTGAGCGTTTCGGCATGTTCCTTCTTGAAGGCATCGGCAAGGCGGCGGAAGAAGCCCTTGCGGGTTTTCATCACTTCTACGGTGGTGTTCTTTGCCACATGAGTCTTGGGTGCCTTGGAATGCACGACAACGGAATCTTCGCCACTGTTGAGGCTGTTCATCTTCTCGTGCAGATAGTTGTGGGATGACTTGCCCTGCATGGCACGGGTAAGCTGCTGCAGATTGGTCTGTTCCTCCTTGAGCAGGCTGGACATGGTGCTGTCGGCTGCCTGTCGCTTTTCGATATAGTCGCGGGTTGCCTGGTTGATAGCGAGCACGGTTGTGGTGTTGCGATATACCAGCCCTATCGCCAGAATCAGTACGATGGCGACGATGATGTAACCCAGGGCTACCTTGAAAGGAACGTTTGTTTGCTGCATCTTCTTATCTTTTAATGTTTTGAGTCTTTTTGCTATTTGTGTGCAAAGTTAATCAAAAATGCGATATAAACCAACGAAAACAGGAGATAAATGCCAAAATCTGGTCATCTATCTCCTGTTTCATTGAAAGCGACGCGTAATTACTATTTTCTGAAGGTGGATTTACTTTGCTACGGTTGAATCCACTGTTGCTGCTGGTGCCTCAACAGGTGTTGCTGTTGTGTCGGCTGGAGCTACTGTGTCTACTGGTTCTGAACCTGCAACGCTTACCATTCTGTTACCTGCAAATACATTGCTAACTGATACCATTGCTACTGCTGCGATAACTGCAAATACTAACTTTTTCATAATTCTTTTGTTTTTTAATTGTGAATATTATTGTTTATTAATTCTCTTGCTGAAACTCATTTGCGAGTTCGCTAAATAATATCACAATAGGCGTGCCAAAAATCGATGAATTTGTTAAGTGTCTGATAATCAGAGGAGATGATGTTTTGTGCCAGAAATGGGGTGTGGGGAAAGTGGGGAAAAGGTGTAGAAAAATTCCCCAATATAGTGTGGAATATATTGGGGAATCTTTTACTCCATGCCGTATTTCTTCATCTTGTTGTAGAGAGTCTTGCGGTCGATGGCAAGCAGTTGGGCAGCCTTGCTCTTGTTGCCGTGGGTGGCTCTCAGGGCAGCGGCGATGCTTTCCTGTTCCGACTGTTCGCTGTGCAGCTGCATATTGATTGGTCGGGCTGGGGAGGTCTGTGCCATCGTCTTCTCCAGTTCCTGGGCACCGATATACTTGCCACGGGCGAGCAGGGTGGCGCGCTTCATCACATTGTTCAGTTCGCGCAGGTTGCCCGGCCAGTCGTATGAGGCAATGATTTCGGAGGCTTTGGCATCCAGTCCGAGCACATTCTTGCCCAGTTCCTGGTTGGCGTGCTTGATAAAGAGGTTGGCAAAGAGGAAGATGTCGGCACCTCTGTCCTTGAGGGCAGGCATGTAGATGGTAAACTCGTTGATGCGGTGATAGAGGTCCTCTCTGAACTTGCCTTCGGCTACCGCCTGCGCCAGATTCTCGTTGGTGGCACAGATGAGTCGGATATCCACATCAATCTCCTGCGTGCTGCCCAGCGGACGGATTTTCCTCTCCTGTAAGGCTCTGAGGAGCTGCACCTGTACTTCGTAGTTGAGGTTTCCCATCTCATCGAGGAAAACCGTTCCGCCGTTAGCTATCTCGAAGGCGCCCTTCTTATCCTGTTCGGCTCCGGTAAAGGCACCCTTCTTATATCCGAAGAATTCAGATGCTGCCACCTCCTTAGGGATGGCGCCGCAGTCGATGGCATAGAAAGGCTTGTCCTTGCGCAGACTCTGTTCGTGGATGCTGCGCGCCACATATTCCTTTCCGGTGCCGCTGGCTCCGAGAATGAGCACTGACATCGGGGTTGGGGCAACGAGCGAAACGAACTCGTAGAGCTGCTTGGAAGCCTCGCTTTCACCTTTTATATATCTAGGCACCTCCGCGCCCTGCTGCTCTTCTTGGGGCGCATCCTGCCTGGCGGCAGATTCCGCACGCTGAGGGGTTGAAACCGCAGAAGCAGCCGACTGGATAGCCTCACGGATTTTCTCTAAGAGGATTTCGGGATGGAAGGGTTTAGCCACGTAATCGGTAGCACCCGATTTCATGGCACATACAGCATTCTGAACCTCTGCATAGCTAGTCATTACGATAAAAGGCAGGTGGGCATCGGTCTTTCTGATATGCTGGAGCAATACCAGTCCGTCGTGGTCGGGCAGGCGCAGGTCGGAAAGAACCAGATGGAATGCATCGCCGGCTCCCATCGCTTTGATGGCAGCGCCTACAGATGTTACCCTTTCTACATCGAATCCTTTCTTTTTGAGCCAAGTCTGTATCATGGTTCCGAATGCCAAATCGTCTTCAACAATCAATATCCTCTTCATAATGTTCTGTTTTATCCTCTTCTATAATATCGTTATATATAACTTTGTGCAAAGGTACGGAAAAGTTGTATGGAAAGCTATTTAATTCACATTATTTAGCAATAAAACCGACTAAAAATCTACAAACCCTGTTCTATTATCTTATTTTTAGTGAAAAGAACAATTGTTTTCGGATAAAAGCATGCTAGTTGCTTTATTTTTTGTATCTTTGCATCCATGTTAAAATAAGATTTAGAGTCATGAATCCGATAGTACAAACCATCATATTGTCAGCTTCGGCGGTGCGCATGTTGCCGCATATCGCTCTGTATCTGCTCCATAAGAAGGAGATAGATGCCGACCTGCTGAAGGTGCAGGACAGGAAGCCTACGGTACTCAACCTGATTAAGGCATGCACCCGCGAAAGGAGTTTCCGCAATCTGTTTTATTACCGCATGGGCGAATACCGTTCGGTTTTCATCAGCTGGCTGTTGCCTCCCGAGCGTACGATGACCATCTGGTGTCCGCATATCGGGAAGGGTGCGCATCTGGAGCACAGCTATGCCACCTATCTCAACGCAGAAAGTATAGGTGATGACTTCTACTGCCTGCAGATGGTGACGCTGGGCAACGGCAAGGGCGGCAGGCCTGCCATCGGAAATGACGTGAAGATTTATACCGGCGCCACGGTATTCGGCGGCATCCATATCGGCAACCACGTGACGATAGGCGCCGGTGCCGTGGTATTCCAGGATATTCCCGACGGGGCTACCGTGGTAGGGAATCCGGGGAGAATCATTCAGAAATAATCAATTTAAAGATAGAAAATATGAACTATGCATTGATCATAGCCGGAGGTTCTGGCAATAGAATGGGACAGGACATCCCAAAGCAGTTTATGCATGTAGACAACTGTCCTATCATCATCCATACGATGATGGCTTTTCAGAAGCATCCTGATATTCAGGGTATTGCTGTGGTATGTCTGGCAGGTTGGGAAACGGTGTTGCAGTCGTATGCCAACCAGTTCTGCATTACCAAGTTGAAATGGATATTCCCTGGCGGAAGCAATGGTCAAGAGTCGATCCACAATGGTATCTATGGCTTGAAAGAGGCGGGATGCGGTGATGACGACCTGGTGCTGGTGCATGATGCCGTGCGCCCACTCTTGTCGCAAGACATCATCTCATCCAATATCGCCATCTGTCAGAAGTATGGCTATGCCATTACGGGTATCAAATGTAGAGAGGCTATCCTGGAGAGCGAAGATGGTTTCACGACCAACACCAGTATTCCGCGCGACAAACTGATCCGTACCCAGACACCCCAGACCTTCCGTTTGGGCAATCTGATAGCAGCCCACGAAGAGGCTAAGGAGAAGGGTATCGCCAATTCGGTGGCATCCTGTACCCTGATGGCAGAACTGGGAGGCAGACAGATGCATATCGTGCCTGGTTCAGAGAAGAATATCAAGATAACCACCGTTGAGGATCTGGAGATACTGAAGGCACTGATGAAGGTTCAGCCTGAGGCTTGGTTAAAATAAATATGTTATGATAGGAAATTCACCATATAAGGAAGATATTGCGCGCCTTTTCCGGGAAGGTTTGGAATTGGAGCGTCTGCATGGCAAAACCATTCTTGTGGCTGGTGCTACAGGACTGGTAGGAGGCTGTGTGGTTGATGTGCTGATGCAGAATCCTGCCCGGTGCTACAAGGTGATAGCAGCCGGAAGAAACAAGGAACGTGCCCGACAGAAGTTTGCTGCCTATTGGGAGGATGAATCTTTCTTCTTTGCAGAGATAGACGTTACCCAGCCTGTCATCAAGAGCATGGACAGGATGATAGGGGAACCAGTCTATAATGAGTTGGCTGAGGGCGCTGATTACATCATCGATGCAGCCAGCAATGCGAGTCCTAACTTCTTTAAGCAGAATCCTGTAGAGGTGATGAAGGCAAACATCAACGGCGTATCCAACCTGCTGGAATATGGATTGAGTCACCGCATGCAGCGCATGGTTTATATCTCTTCGGGTGAAATCTATGGCGAGGGCGATGGCTCTGAATTTACCGAGAAGAGCAGCGGCTATGTGGATTGTGCATCGGTACGTGCCTGCTATCCATCTTCCAAACGTGCTGCCGAAACGCTCTGCATGGCATACGGAGCAGAGTATGATGCCGATGTGGTGATAGCCAGACTGAGTCATACCTACGGTCCGGGCTTTACGGAGAGTGACAATAGGGTGTATGCCCAGTTTATCCGCAATGTTCTGAAGGGTGAGGATATCGTCCTGAAGAGTAAGGGTGAGGCTTTCCGCTCCTGGCTTTATGTGGTAGATGCCGCCCATGCCATCTTGCGCCTCCTGCTGGATGGCGAGAAGGCAAATGCCTATAATGTGGCTCATTCAGAATCGAATATCTCCATCCGCCAACTGGCAGAGCTGATAGCCCGGAAAGCGGATAGAAAGGTGGTGTTTGATATTCCTGAGGCGGATGCGCAGCAGGGCAATACCACGCCTATCACCAAGGCAACCTTCAGTACGGATAAACTCAAGGCTTTAGGCTGGAAACCGCTCTTTGATGTAGAAGAAGGTTTCGGACATACCTTGCAGGAAGTGAGGGAAGGCTAAAGCTTTCTTTTAATCTCATCCCATGTTTCCCGCTTTTCCATGTTCAGATAGTAGCGAAGGTGTTTCTCTACTCTCTGTTCTACGGGTGGAAACTTCATATAGTCGCCAAAGAAGTGGCGCAGATAGGTATCAGCCTGCTCCGGCAGCAAGACGGTGGTATCCTCGAACGGGAATTCCTTGCCCTTGCCGAGCCATTCCTTCGGGAAAATCTCCTTGTAGTGGTAGGAACCTGTATTCACCAGTACGTTCTTCGCCTTATCGAAATCATAACGGTGACTCATCTCGTCCATCTGCTGGATGAGGCGGTGGCGCATCTTGCTGCGGCAGAAGAAGGCGAGCGTCTTGATGGCAAAGCGGCCCCAAGTTTCCTTGTGCAGGAGCAGGGAGATGTACTCAAAGAAAGTATTGTGGGTGGTTACGGCATTCAGACGGTTGATGGTCTTCGAGTATTTGCGATACAGCGCCTTTGCCGTTTCCAGGTCATCGTCGGTGGCATCAAGAGGGAAGATATCTACGTAAAGGCCGATGATGCAGGGACGCTCCTTCTCCTCGATAAGGGTGGTTTCGCGATTTACGAGTTTGGAGAAATACAGAGGGTATGACTCGTTGTTGTAGGGAGTTACTACCTCGTATTTGCCAAAGTCTTCATGCTTGGCGATTTCGAGCAGACGGTCGTAGTCGGGGCGTGGCATCAGTACGTCGATGTCATCGTCCCAGGGAATCATTCCGTGGTGACGGGCGGCTCCGATAGCGGTGCCGGCACAACAGTAATATCTGAGGTGATACTTGTTGCAGATTTCGATGAAAGCCTTCAATATATCGAGTATTGTGGCGTTCCATTCCTTCTTGATGTTCTTAATATCCATACTTTTTTCTGTTTTACGGCTGCAAAAGTAAGCAAAAAGTTTTGAACTTCAAACTATTTATGCTACTTTTGCATTCTAAAAAGTAAAAACAAGTAATATTCCATATTTATCAGATAGAAACGATGGCAGAATCATTAAAGGAAAAAACCGCCAAGGGATTGTTTTGGGGAGCGATGAACAGTGGCTCTACCCAGGTACTCAATATCCTCTTTGGCATCTTCTTGGCGCGTTTGTTGTCGCCAGCCGATTATGGTATCATCGGCATCCTCACCATATTCACCCTGATAGCGGGCAATCTGCAGAGTAGCGGGTTTACCCAGGCACTGGTGAATATCAGGAAACCCACCGACAACGATTATAACTCGGTGTTCTGGTTTAATGTCCTGGTGAGTCTTACCATGTATGTGGTGCTCTTTTTCTGTGCGCCGCTGATAGCAGATTTCTTCCATCAGCCTTGTCTCACCTCTCTGTCGCGCTTCGTGTTCCTGAGTTTCTTCATCTCTTCGTTTGGTATCGCCCAGAACGGATATATGATGAAGAACATGATGAACAAGGAGATTACCGTCGTTAATTTCATGGCTCTGATCAGTTCGAATGTCGTGGGACTGGTACTGGCATTCAACGGCATGGCTTACTGGAGTCTTGCCTGGCAGCAGGTTATCTTTATCCTCGTGCTGAATATCGGAAGATATTATTATACGGGATGGCGCCCGAATTTTCATATCGATTTCGGACCGGTAAGGAAGATGTTCGGATTCAGCGTGAAACTTCTGGTTACCAACATCATCAATACGGTGAGCAACAATGTATTGACCTTTGTCTTCGGCAGGTTCTATCCGATTAATGATGTGGGTAACTATAGTCAGGCATACAACTGGGACACCAAGGCTAATTCGTTTGTTGCCAATACGGTGGGACAGATAGCTCAGCCCGTCTTGGCTTCTATCCAGGACGATAAGAACCGCGAGTTGCTGGTGTTCAGAAAGATGCTCCGTTTCACGGCATTCCTTTCTTTCCCCTTGATGTTTGGCTTGACCCTGGTATCACGCGAATTCATTCTGATTACGATTCATGAGAAATGGATAGCCAGTGTGCCGCTGTTGCAGATTCTTTGTGTGAGCGGTGCCTTTATGCCGATTTATACGCTCTATCAGAACCTTGCCATCAGCAAGGGACGTTCTGATGTATATATGTGGTGCAACATCGGTCAGGTAGTGGGTTTGCTCGCCTTGGTATTGTTCTGTCATCAATATGGCATCCAGACCATGGTGATAGCCTATACCGTGTTTATCATCGCCTGGCTTTTGGTCTGGCAGTGGATGATGAAGCGTGTTGCCGGATTGCGGTTCCTGGATGTGGCAAAGGATATACTGCCATTCATGCTCTGTGCGGCAGCCACGATGGTAGTTACCTATTTCATGACTCGCAGCCTGCAGAACATCTATCTCCTGCTGCTGGTTCGTCTGCTGGTTTCAGCCACCATCTACTTCTGTATCATGAAGCTGCTGAAGGTGCAGATATTAGAAGAGTGTATAGCTTTCTGTAAGCGAGGTAGATAAGATTCACCCTCTTGACAGGTACCCCCTTTTTGATGAGCTTGATGATGAGTCGGATGAGGCAGCTCTTAGGCTTGTAGCCGAGTGCCTGATCCACCTTTTCGAAGGCTACCTGTGCGTTTGCTGCCCAGCGGTAGGCATTGACGATGCCTATCTCTGTGGCTCTGAGATACTGATGCTTCTTATCGTTCTGCTCGAAAAAATCGATGAGTCGGCGGGTTGACTTGAAGTATGACAGGAGGTTCTTTTCTGAGATGTTGTGATTGTAGGAATTCTCATTGTCGGTACGATAATAATATACCGCATCATCGATGTTCACCTTTTTGCCGTAGAACATGAACTGGGCATTCCAGAAAAGATCTTCCGCATAGTTGATGCCCTCTTCAAAGAATATCCTGTGCTCCATGATGAGCGAACGCTTATAGATTCTGCCCCACAGCCGGTTGGTGATGATGTTCTGACAAACAAGCAGTTTGAGCAGTTTCTTGTCAGAAACATCAAAAGGTTTCTGGAGTATTCCAGCTTTACCATCGCACCACTCCCGGTAGCCGCCATCAATCAGGTCGGCATGGCTACTATCTGCTTTTCCTGCCAGCTTCTCAACTGCATCTTCCGGCAGCATATCATCGCTATCGGCAAATAAAAGATAATCGCCTGTAGCCGCCATCAGTGCCGTCTGTCTTGCAGCTCCCACGCCCCGGTTTCTGTCGTGGTGGATGATGCGTACCTGTTGTGCTCTTCCCGGATATTCTTTCAGGAGCGATTGTAGAATACCGATGCTTTTATCGTGGGTACAGTCATCTACAAAGATGTATTCGATAGACGCATACGACTGCTCGAACAGTGAACGGGCGCACTGTTCGATATATTTTTCTACTCCATAGATAGGGGTTAAGATACTTATTTTCAGCATGATGGTTTTAATCTAAGATACTTTTTTATCTTGTCGGGTTCTCTTTTTTATCTTGTGAGATACTCGAATATCAGCGTGCTGTTATAGAAGAACAGGAAGATGGTGATAACTGCGAGTGTGCCACGAAGATAAGGCAGATATTTCTCCTTACAGTTTCTGATGATGTATCCGATACAAACCGGAATGATGAATGCCCAGTGGGCAGCCATGATGTAAACCTCGTTCAGTCCGAATCCCATGACCAGATGAATGAAGGCGTCGCATGCCACCCATGAGGCAGTGAGCCAGAGAAAGGCCGATCTTCTTCCCATCCAAAAGCCCATACACAGCAGAATCACGATGATACCCTCTATGATATAAGGAACGGGTGTCTGGTATTTCACGAATATCGGGCGGTGGCTGTGAATATCTTCCAGAAGATGTTCTCTGTGCAGGATAAGCGATTCGCCAAAAACGTTTTCTACCAGTGATTCTGAACGGGAGATAGACATATCTGCCCATGAGAGCATGCCTCGTTTCTGGATATTTTTGCCAGCGATGGCCTTATCGTGTTTTTGCTTCTGTTCCATCTTAGCCCTAAAAGTACTGTCTTTCGCAGCTTTCTGAGCCACGAGCCGTTCTCCTTCCAGACGGTTCGGAATGATGAAAGCCTTGTTCTGATAAATGCCTGCAGCACCTATCAGGAGGGTAGGCAAGATGATGCCCAATGCCAGATATTTCGGGCGGAAGAGTTTTTTGCCATTGGTAAAGAGGGCGGCAAGGAAGGTCTTGGCGCCATTGCTCAGCGTGATGCCTGCCGTGAAGAAAAAGAGCAGGGCGGTTTGCCACCAAGGCATACCCTGGTGTTCCTTCTGCTGTTTGCCGGCTATATAAAGTGTCATCGACAGGAAGAAAAGCGACATGCCGAAATGGTCATCCACAAAGGTGACGAGCAGCACGTAGGCAAAGGAAAAAAGCATCGCTGTGAGCACATTGCTGTCTATAGCCTTCAGCTGCATTACCTCTCTGAAGATTCTTCTGAAGAAGAGGGTGGAGTAGGTGGAGAAGAATGTCATCATCACCGCCACGATGGTAGTTGCCCAGTTGCGGGAGGTGAGTTCTATCAGCCAGCCGTTCAGTAGCGAGAAAGGATAGAGGAAGAAAGGGAGCATGGGATGGCGATACTCCGTGTAATACACCTTCCACTTCGAGAGGGTAAGGTAGGTGTAGGGGTCGAAACCTGAAATCTGAAAGTTCTTGGTGAAGAGCGTCCAGAATCCTGCTTTCGGTTTGCCGAAATCATCAAAATGATAGGTTATCATCAGCACATTGAAGGCGATGATAACGATGAGTGTAATCAAGGCAAAGAGCCTTTCTTCTTTTTTAATTCTAAATATATTGTTCATTCTCTGATTATTTTTTTGCTGGGCTGATGCATGCCGCATCTCCTTCTTAGCGCTGCAAAAGTAATTGTTTTTTCTGAATATTCAAAAAGAAAGGCTCTATTTTGTGTCTTTTTTCTGATAAAAACGGAGTTTTATTTTGTATTCTCTTTTATTTGGTGTATCTTTGTCGCAATGATGATGAAAAAGTCATCAGGACGGACAGTTGGATAATAAAGATAAATAATGACAATGAAACATGCTTTTTTGATAATGGCTCATGGCAGTTTACCGCTTCTGAGGGTATTGCTGTCGATGCTCGATGATGAGCGCAATGATATATTTCTGCATATCGACCGGAAATCGGATATGCTGGATGGTGCTGAACCGCTGGTTCTTTCCAAGGCACGCCTCTTTGTGTTGGAACAGAGGGTGGATGTGCGTTGGGGGAATCTGAGCCAGATTAAGGCGGAGTATGTGCTTTTCGAGGAGGCTTTGAAGCATGGACCTTATGCCTACTACCATCTGCTGAGTGGTCAGGATTTACCTATCAAATCGCAGGATTACATCCATCAGTTCTTTGAGGAGCATCAGGGTAAAGAGTTTGTGGGCATCAATCATGGTGAGGAATTTGAATGGGATTGCCGCCGGAAGATGATGCGTTATTGGCTATTTACCAGTCTTACCCGCTCGAAGTATGGGGCTTTGAATGCCATTACCAGGCGACTGAATAAATATCTTTCGATGCTGCTCATGCCGTTCCTGCATCGCCAGAAGATGGATTTTGCCAAGGGTGCCAACTGGGTGAGCATCACGCAGGCATGCGTGGAGTATGTGGTGAGCCAGAAGCCGTTTGTATTGAAAAGATTCAATTATACCTTCTGCCCTGATGAGTTCTTCCTGCAGACCCTGGTATGGAATCATCCCGATTTCCGGGCCGCCCTGTATTCAGAAAAAGATGAATATGAGGGCTGCATGCGACTTATCGACTGGAAACGGGGCAATCCATACGTCTGGACTTTGGCAGACAAAGAGGAGCTGGAACAAAGCAACCGCCTCTTTGCCCGTAAGTTTGATATGAAGCATGAGGATATCATCCGCTGGATCAAGGCTTCTTGCTAATATTTATCCTAGCATGTAGCCTACCAGCAGATATCCGTTGCTTATCCACAGATAGAGGGTGATGGCGAGCATCAATCCTCTGAAGACCCATTTCAGGTTCTTTCCTTTTGCCTTGAGCGCCAGGAAGGCGATGGCGATAGGAAGGGCATACATATAGTGGGCAGTCATGATATATATCTCGTTGATACCGAAGCCCAAACCGATATGGAGGGCAGCATCCATCAGGAAGAATGTCAGGGTGAGCCAGAGGAACTTTGATTTTCTTCCGGCAAGGATGCCAAGTAAGAAAAGCACAACGATGCATGCCTCTACCACATAATTGACCGCAGACTGGTATTTCACGATAACCGGACGGTTGCGCAATACATCGCCCAGAAGGTTCTGCTGGTGCAGCATGATGCTTTCACCGAAGAAATTCTCGACCAGAGTTTGTGAGCGGGAGGTCGTCTTGTCGGTCCAGTTCATGAATTCGCCCTTGGCGATAGGCTTGCCCGTGTTCTTGTTCCATATCTGTTTATGGTCACGAACATATTTGGCATGCGCTTTATCCTTGATGATTTTCTTGACGGCAGCTTCTACCTTTGCCGAGTCTTTCACGCCAGTGCTGTCGCGGTATTGCTGGTAAATCTTGGCTGTGGCTTCCTTGTTTTTCTTCATCTTAGCCTCGTGTCTTGCCATCTCCTTAGGCCATACGAAGGTGCGGTATTCCCATCTTGCAAAGCCCCACATGAGGGCTGCAGGAAGGATAACTCCTATCAGGAAGTATTTGATGCTGAAGAACTTTCTGCCATTAGTGAAGAGGGCGGCAAGATAGATCTTCAGACCATTGTTGAGCGATACGCCCGCTGTAAATACAAAGAGCAGGATAGTCTGCCAGATGGTAAGCTGTCTGCCTTTCTTCATGCATACGCCTGTGATATACAGGGTACAGAGGAGTATGATCATCGACATGATGAAATGGTCGGGTACCATCGCAGAAACCATCACATAGGCGAAAGAAAAATAGAAGGCAGAGAGCAGATTGGCATCAAAGCGCTCTGTACCAATCACTTCTCTGAATATACGATAAAGGAAAATGAAGGAATAGAAGGCGCAGAACACCAGGATAGCTCCCACGACAAACTGAACGCAGTTGATGCCGGTAAGCATCATCAATCCTTGATTTATCTGATTCGGGATATACATGAAGAACGCCAGCAGCGGGTGGCGGTATACGTTATATTCTGTGTCCCAATGAGATACGATGCTATAGGTAAGCGGGTCGAAACCTGCTACATGGAAGGTCTTGACAAAGAGTTTGTGATAATTCTCTGTAATCTGCGAGAACTGGCTGTGGTATTTGATGACAGTCAGGGCATTGAGGGCACATGCTATGATGAGTGCGACGAGTGCTGAAACTCTTTCCTCTTTCTTGATTTTAAAAATATCGAATATCTTTTTCATATCTTTCTTTTATCGTGTTTGGGGAATCCCCTTATTTCTTCAGGAAGAACCTTACCAGGAGGAAGTTTACCGGGATGCAGATGCAGAGGGTGGGTATCATAGCCAGCTGTTTGGCTAGACCCAAGCCTACGAAGAGGTTGAGGCAGAGGGTCTGCATCGAGTAGTTGACGATGTGGGAGAGGGTGAATCCTGCTCCGCGCTTGGCATTCGCCTTTACCTTGAAGGTATAGCGGGTGCTGGCGATGAAATTGAAGATGAAACTCACGATGTAGGCGATGGTGTTGGCTGTGGTAGCCAGACTGTGGTCGCCCATGTTGGGGATGAAATGGACCAGTGCCGGCATCATAGCCAGGTAGATGACATATTGCAGTACCGTAGCCAGTCCGCCTACGATTCCGAATCTGATAACTTCGCCCAGCTTCTCTCGCTTGGCATCATCCATATTATTTATCTTGTTCTTGATATTCATGTTGCAAAAGTACTTCAAAATCTCCAAATTACCAAATATATCGTGGTATTATTTATCTCAGCATCTTTCCTTTTCCGAAGAGATAAGCCAGATGGGTCTTCTCCATCATCTTGGCGATGCCGATGCTTCCGGCTATAGCGATGAAAATGGTAACGAGGGCGAAACAGATTTCGCTCCTGTCCCAGCTAAAGAGGGGATGATAAAACTTGGCTGCCATCGTAAAGATGGGGTGGAAGAGATAGATGGGCAGCGTGTTGCGGCCTATATATAATAAGGTGTCCTCTGTTTTTCGGATGCAGGTATTATCCTGTAAGCGGATGATGAGGCTGTGAATCCACATCAGGGATGAAATGCAGCACCAGCAGGAGAAGACGATGGCGAGCGTGCCCCAGTCGTACCATTCTTCCATGCCCAGAAGTAGCAGCCAGAGAAGTAGGGCTGCTGGGGAAGGACGGAATATCCTGTCAAAGCCGATATGGCATTGTCTGAGCACCACGCCGATGAAATAATAGGTGGCGGCACTGGGCGAAAGAGCAGGTGTCTTGGACAGGAGCAGGAGTAGGGTGGCGAAGATGAAGAGGCTTGTAGTGGTACTCATCGTTGTTTCCCCTTGTCTGAGTTTTCCCCAGGTTGCTCCCTTGAAACTGACGTAATAGAGAATGCCGCAGATAATCATGGTCTGGATGAACCAATAGGGACCGATGGAAGTAACGAATATCTTCTCACAAATCTGAGAGAGTGACAGTTCCGTGATGCCATCTCTCACCGGCATGAAATAGGAGAGGACAGAAAACCCGGTAACCATGATGACGTAAGGCAAAGCGAGACACATCAGGTACCTTCCCATCTCCTTTGGGCTTTTCCCGATATTCACGAGATAGCCTGTGATAATGAGGAAGGTAGGCATCATGAAAGATAGGATGCCTGCCTTGAGCTGGGGATATGCGTTGCCGAAACTCACGATATGAATCAATATCATGAGAATAATGAGGATGGCTCTTATCCAGTCGATGTCTGTATTCCTTTGTTTCATAACAAGTTAATGTATTGTAAGTCAGTAAGTTGGTATACTTGATACGGCGTTTCGCCGTACATGGGTAGTTGGCAAGATACAGGCTCGTTTCTAAATTCTGAAGGGCTTGTAATGTCCTTTATCGGCGAAGGCGAGCATCTCCTTGTCGCCTCGGCTGTCGCCAAATGCCTCAATATCATATTGCGTGCGGTCGAAAGATAACGAGGGGGTACCGTAGGCATTGGCGGTAGTGGTGGTCAGTGCCTCGCAGATGCGATGCACCTTTTCCTCGCCATAGCAGTTGTTGCTCTTGAACTTGCCGGTAAGTCTGCCGTCAAGCACTTCTATCTGGGTGCCTAAAACCCTGACTCCATCCAGGCCGCGAACTTTAAAGAACGGGCGGACCCAATTGTCGATGCTGGCACTTACGATGAAAACCTGAGCACCTGCAACCAGGGCTTCGTGTACCAGCGTAACACCTTTGGGGCGCAACAGATGCTGGTATTCTTCGGCAAAATCGCGGCAGAGCGCATCAAACTTCTCGATACGCATGCCGGCAAAAAGATGGGCAAAGATGAGTTGCTTCGCCTTCCAGTTGGGAAAGAGATGCAGCTTCATCAGTACCAAGAGCGGACTGTACATCAGGAAAACCATCAGAAAACGACCGGTACCCTTGGCATATCTGATGAATTCCAGCAGGGTATCGCTTGTTGTCAGCGTTCCGTCGAAATCGAAACAATATAATTTTTTCTTCATTTTCTTATACGATATAAATAAGGATCAGGAAGGAGAGCAACCAGGCAAGCACGATAAACTGGGTGATGCGGTCGCGCAGGATAATCTTCGTAGGGTCACCACTCTTCTGGTCTACCACGGCTATCTGGATGTATCTCAGCAAACCAACCAGTACAAAGACACTCGTAAGATAGAGATTCTCGGTATGGAAATTCTCGATAACCTCCGGACTCACCGTATACATGATGTAACATACCAGGGTTACGGAAGCCGTAATCGTGATAGCCTGGTTGATGAAGGTGAGGTTGTAGCGGATGGTATTCTTGCGGGGAGCCTCGCCCGTCTTCTCCATGCGCAGCACATCATCGCGGCGCTTGGCAAAACTCATGAAGAGGGTGATGAGGAAGGTCATCAGCACAATCCACTTACTGAGTACGATGCCCGTAGCTACACCACCTGCCAGCAGACGGAGTACGAAACCGAAGGCCACGATACACACATCGATGATGGCATATTGCTTGAATTTGGCGCAGTAGCCGAGATTCAGGAGCCAATAGAAGATGATGATTCCCATCGTCTCACATGATCCGAGCAGGCTGCATATACCCATAGAGAGGGCAAACATCAGGAACATCAGTCCGTATGCCTGCTTGATGCTGACCGCTCCCGATGCTATCGGACGATGGCACTTGACCGGGTGGCGGCGGTCGGCCTCCACATCAAAGATATCGTTGAAACAATAGATGCTTGATGCGGCAAAACTGTAGGCGAAGAAAGTAATCAGACCCGCCAGCAGAGCATCTGTATGCAACAGGGCGCCGCCAAAGAACAGCGGTAAGAAGATAAAGCCATTCTTGATCCATTGTTTCGGGCGAACCAGTCGCAGCAGCGCAGCAAACCCTTTACTGTCTTCCAATTTATTCTCGTTCATAAAACTCCTATTTTTCTTAATAAATAAACTCCTTTTTACTTGATAAACTTAGCTAACTCTTTAGAAATCCATCCGGCTATCTTGCTCAGAATCCAGGCTGCAGGCAGGGTGATGCCTATGCAGATGAAGAAGGTTGGCCAATAGCCCAAGTGATGCGGTTCTAGGTATTTCAGCACGAAGTGGATATGGAGCAGATAACACTCCAGACTCAGCGCTCCCACAAACATGAACCCCTTGTTAAACCAGCTCGGGGTGCGGCGGAAGATGCGGTTCAGCAGCAGGATGCTGGTGATGGTAAGCGGGATATAGAGCATGCGTTCGAGGAAGAGCGGAAACATGCCGTGCTTCTCCTGTTCCAGGAAGATGCTCGCCAGCAGCGTCATCAGGAACATGAGCCATATCATCCATATCGAAGCGCCGTCGAGCGTCTGTTTCTGTCTTACCATCTCACCCATGTTGATGCCGATGAAGAAGATAGGCACGCGGCTCCAGAAAATCTCCAGGTGTCCTACAGCCTGATGTATCGGGGTAACATATTGTACCAGGATGCACCACATGATCATCACCACCGGCAGCCAGCGGTAGATAGGATGGCGCCTGATGAGTTCCATATAGGCAGGGGCAAAGAGATAGAGCATCATCGTAGCCGGGATGTACCAGAAGTTGAGCTCATCATGCAGCCAGAACCCCCAGTTGATGGTTATCTCGCCAAAGAGATAGATCCAGTTCCAGGTGCTTCCGCCCTGGAAAGAAGGGATATAGAAGAGGCAGGCTATGATGAGCCAGGTAGGGTAGATGCGCAGATAACGGCGGATGAAGAAATGTTTGGCAGAAGAATTCTTCATCCACGAGAACCAGAGACCTATTCCGCTGAGAAAGAGGAACATGTCTACACCGACATTGCCCATTCTGCGAAGCCCGAAAAAGGCATCTTCTCTAGGCAATGCCACATGAAAGAGGATGATGAACAGCATGGCTGCTCCCATCAACTCGCCGCGAAACCGGCTGATATTCGCCAGTTCTATATCTTTTATCTTCATGATTTTCTTTTAATATTTCGGGTTTGGAATCTTCTTCATCAGTTGGGTGAAGAGCCATGCCAGGCAGATGCTCGATATGATGTAGAGGAGCAGACCGGCATAGATGTCGCCCTGACGGCTGATAGGGATGAATATCTTGCGGGTGATAGGGTGGCATACGAAGAGAGCGGCGGAGATGCTGCCCATCCACTCTAATACCTTATAAATACCTGATAGCCAGCTGATGTTCTGGAGTAGGTCGGCTACCAATACGCTCAGCAGACAGAAGAAGAAAGGCACGAAGGTCCAGCCAACCATGCTGCCGCTCAGACTGTAGATAAGCGAGATGCAGAAGATGCAGCCAAAGAAGTTGGTGATAGGCGAATGGAACGTCATGAGTATCTTTTCGCCATATCTGGCATAGAGTATGCCCAAACCGAATGGCAGCATGCCGCCCATAAAGTTGTAGCGGTAGCGGTTCATCACTTCACTCTCCGGATTGTCAAAGCCCAGGAGAAGCTGGATGACGATGCAGATGGCCATCAATCCTACGGTCCATCCCCAATGGCGGCGATAGAGCAGCAGACGATAGACGATGTAGAGTTGCAGCATCAGACCGAAGAACCAGTACGGACCCGGCCAGATGATGTTATCCGGATTTGGCAATACATTATTGAACATGCCCAGCATCGCAACGATGTCGAGCGCTGCATAGTGGTGAGAGCCAGGTGTGATAAGGTCGAGCATCGTGAATGCCACGAAACCTACTATCATCATCTTGAAGAGTTTCAGATAGTGATAGCGGATAAAGTGGAGCGGTTCGCGCCAGTTGATGCTTCCTGTAAGTTTCTTGCCCGAGATGCTGTACATTCTGGTCTGCTGTTCGGTAGAGAGATGAGGTTTAGCCTCGTATTTCATCACCAGTCCGTAAGCACTCAAAAAGAGGAATACGGGCACACCGTAATGGCCGAAGAACGAGAGCAGGTGCACAGGCAGGTTGAGGTCCATGCTGACCATTACCTGGTTCAGCCAGTCAACATTGTGCTGGAAGTATTGATACTCGTTCTCCTTGACAATAGGTCCCAGCCAATGGCAGTAGTTATGCAAGAAGATGCCGATGATGGCGAGTCCTCTCAGGGCATTGCATGCCGGGCGTGATAGAATAGCACTATTCATAATCAGTTTCTCCTTTCTTTCTTTTTTACCTTTTTACTTTCTTCCTTTTTTATCTTTTCCAGATGCGCATCACGAAGTTTGTCGTAATCGGCAGAGTTTTTGAGGATACGTGGTCGCATCTCGTCATATTTCGGACTCAGAATGTTATATTCCTCCTTATAGGTAGGTGTCTCAATGCCAGCCAGATACAGCAGGAGATGAGGCAGGGCATCGGTCATGAAGCGCTTGTCTTTAGCTTTGCGTATCTGACGGTAAATGTCGCGGTGGTTCCTGATATATTTTGGCGAACAGTATATCCAGAACGGAATTTCAAACTCATAGTGAGCCAGCGGCCAGTCGATTTCTGCAGAGTGGTTACGGCAGATGAAGCCACGGTTCTCTTCGTAGCATTCCTCGCCATGGTCTGGCACGTAGATGACGATGGCATCCTGCTTCTGGAAACGCTTTACAATCTGGGCTACGATAGAGTCGTTGTAGAGGGTGGCGTTATCGTAATGACTCAGCATCTTGCGCTGGGCATTGGTCAGTTCAGGGCGCTTGTCTTCATAACTGCTTGCCCAGAAGCGGGCTTGCTTGGTGCGGTAGCGCTGCTTATAGTTAACATGCTGGCCCATCAGGTGGAAGATGGTGAGGTTGTGCTCCTTCTGGAAGTTCTTCAGACTGTCATCATAATCCTTCAGCAGTCCGTCGTCCAGATCGTGAAGCTGGGTGTTGCGATGGTCAAACTGGAGTTTGCTCAGTTCCGGGTTGTTCAGGAAGAAACCGCCGCTGAAGTCGTAAACTGCCTCCTTTGCCTGTGGCAGGAATTCGTTGGTGATGAAGATTACGTTATAGCCTGCCTTTCGGAACACTTCAGGGAAGAGCGGATAGTCGCACCATTCGCCTTTCTCGCCTACCACATGGGTAGAGAGCATGTTCTTGAAAACGAAACTGGTCAGGTTCCAGCAGGTTACCACATCGGTAAACTTGGTGAGCTTGCGCGATTTCTCCAAGGCTACCTGCTGTGGAGTGGTATCCATAAAATAGCCGTACTGCTGGGAATGATGGCGGCCGAAGCTTTCGCCGATAATCAGCACGATGTTTGGCGAGCGGTAGCTGCAGCTGTCAACCTTCACATCGTGGGCAGCATGAATGAGTTGGGTAATCTGATGCGCAGCCAGCTGGTTGGCATAGATACTGAATTGGAGTCGGTAGATTGGTAGATAGAGTACAGCATGATCTTTTTCTGTCAGGATATGCTCTACTTCGCCTATCGTTCTACCGTTCATGAGTTTATGGTAAGCCATCTTGTTGTGCCAGGAGGTGCAGCATCCTATGATGAAGATGACGAGGCATAGGATTCCGAAGCTGGCAGGCATGGCTGCAGTCATGCGGGGGATAGCCATCAGCCGTTTCTTGACTGAAGCCAACTCCAGAACGGTAATGATGAAAACGTATAGCTTGATGAGTTGCTTGCGGAAGATGGCGATGAGAATCTGGATGAGAGCCAGAAGCAGGATCCAGCCCACACTACTGAAGAGAACCTCGGCAGAGATGAGGGCTGAGAGGAAACTGCTAGCCTCCGAACTGTTGGTCTCGCCCACCAGCATCAGCATAGAAGGGTTGAGCGTAGAGCCGAAATTCACGTAGCAATAGGTGTCGGCGGCAGCTGTACTATATAATATAAGGTATAGTACGGCACGCAGACCCCAGCGCACCTTCTTGGGGAAGATGGCGACAACGGCACACACCACATAGAGGTCGACAAAGAGTTCCAGGAACAGGTTGTCGTATAAAGTCCCCTTGGCTGGTGTAGTCACGATAGAACTGATCATGCCCAGCAGGTACATGAACACAAAGAAGTTGGCATTTCTGCGAATCGGCGCAGAAGCCACGTTCAGACACTTCTTAATGATTTCTTTCCAACTCATTTTTTGCTGTTTGTTGTTTAAATATGATTTTAAGCGTTTTCGGAGAGAGGGATGCTTAGAGCTGCCTGTAGTTTCTGACAGCCAGTTGTTCGATGCATTCCGGCACCATTCCCCTGATGCTTTCCTCCTCTTTGATACGCTTTCTGATTTCCGTGCTGCTGATGTTGAGCAGTGGAGTTTCTACGATGGTAACGCCTTCAGGCACATTGCCTATGCAGGCTCCCTGACGCGGATAAACCACGATGGGATAGTGGGCTAGGATGTCATCGTGGTGGTACCACTTGTCGAAAGCAGCCCAGTTGTCGCCACCAATCAGCAGGGTGAATTCGTTTTCCGGGTAATCCTTGCTGATGGCTTGCAGCGTGTGCCAGGTATAAGACGGCTTAGGCAGGCGGAACTCGTAGTCGCATGCCTTCAGTTGTGGCTCGTGCTCCAGCGCTTTTTCTACCATTTCCAGGCGCAGCTGGTCGTCGAGCAAGTCGGTAGCGGTCTTCTTGAATGGGTTCATGGGCGAAACCATGAACCACACCTCGTCCAGGCAGGCCTTCTCGCAAAGGCTTTTCGCCAATGCGATATGGCCCGTATGGATGGGGTTGAAGCTACCGCCAAAGATTCCTACCTTCTTCATTTCTTACTCTGCGTCTAGGAAGGCCTTGACGAGCTGATAAACCTCCTGCTGAGCCTTCTCCAGGTCATCGTTTACGACCACGTGGTCAAACTGAGGGGCGAAGGTCAGCTCATAGCTTGCCTTGGCAAGGCGCTGCTCAATCACCTCAGGCGCATCAGTATTGCGGCCAACCAGACGGCGGCGCAATTCCTCTACCGAAGGTGGCTGGACAAAGATGCTCAAGACACGCTCGCCATAAAACTTCTTGATGTTTACACCACCCTTCACGTCAACATCGAAAATCACCGACTCGCCCTTGGCAAGCTGGTTTTCTACCTGTGACTTCAGGGTGCCGTAGAATCTGTCCTGGTAAACCTCCTCGTACTCCAGGAACTCGTCAGCCTCAATCTTAGCCTTGAATTCCTCTGGAGAGAGGAAGAAATACTCTACACCATTCTGTTCTGTACCGCGCGGAGCACGAGAGGTGCAGCTGATAGAGAAAGCCAGCTTCAATTCTGGGTGCTCTTTCATCAGCCAGTTTACTATTGTGCTCTTACCGCTGCCCGATGGGGCGCTGAAAATTAACAATCCGTTCTTCATTTTTTCTTCTTCTTTTCTTTATTTGCTGTTTGATAGGGGGCTTTTTGGACAGGCGATAGAATCGCCTGGAACGGGGGCGAGGCTTTCAAAAACGCCACTTGAGGGGGCTTTTGAGGCGGCTCTTGAGGGAGAGAGGAGGTGCCTGTCTCTTGTTTAGAGGGCATTCAGCACCTGCTCCTTGATCTGCTCCAGTTCGTCCTTCATCTTCACCACGATGTTCTGCATCTCAGCCTGGTTGCTCTTAGAGCCGGTGGTGTTGATTTCGCGTCCCATTTCCTGTGCGATGAAACCGAGTTTCTTTCCTACACCATGACCTTCCTCATTCATGGTCTCGCGGAAATACTTCAGGTGGTTGGCAAGGCGCTGCTTCTCCTCGCTGATGTCGAGCTTCTCGATGTAGTAGATGAGTTCCTGCTCCAGGCGGTTCTTGTCGTAATCCACATTCGGAATCTGCTGCAGGCCGTTAACGATGTTCTGTCTGATCTTCTCCACGCGAGCCTTCTCGTATGGTTCGATGCTAGCCAGGAGAGTCTGGATGTTATCCACCTTCTCTGTGAATTTCTTCTGAAGAGCGGCTCCTTCCTGCTTGCGGAAGGCTACGAGATGGTTCACAGCCTCGCAAATTGCATTTTTTGCCACTTCCCACTCCTCATCGCTCAATTCTTCCACATCCGTCTTCGTTGTTACATCAGGAAGACGCAACAGAGTGCTGTACCAGTCGGTTGGCTCAGGAATGCCTGTTTCAGCCGAAATCTTCTTGATTTGCTGGTAATAATTCTGTACAAGCGCCGCGTTGATAGGAGTGGCATCTGTAGTAGCATCCTTATCAATCCAGATGGCGAAGTCAACCTTGCCTCTTTCTAGATTTTTAGAGATATACTGACGGATTTCCATCTCCTTCTCTCTATAGAGCGGAGCAATACGAGTAGAGAGGTCAAGCGTCTTGCTATTTAATGACTTTATCTCTACATTAATCTTCTTTGTTTTAAAGGCCGCGGTAGCTTTTCCGAAGCCTGTCATTGACTGTATCATATAATCTTTCGCGTTAAATTTCTGCAAAAGTACAAAAAAAAGCGAGAAAATGAGTATATTTGCACCTTATTTAAGAATATATTTTTAAATTATGTCGTGTATTTTGAATATTGAGACGAGTACGGACGTGTGCTCAGTGGCAATTAGTGATAGTGGACAGGTGATTTTCAACCAGGAAGATCACACAGGTCCGAACCATGCTGTTAAGTTGGGTGTGTTTGTGGATGAGGCTCTTGATTTCCTCGATTCTCATGGTCTTCCGCTGGAGGCTGTGGCGGTAAGTTGTGGTCCGGGTTCCTATACCGGATTGCGTATCGGTGTGAGTATGGCGAAGGGCATCTGTTATGGTCGCGGTGTGAAACTCATCGCTGTTCCAACACTCGAACTGATGGCAGTGCCTGTATTGCTTGGCGAACATCCTGAGGAGGAAGACGCTCTCATCGTACCTATGCTCGACGCCCGCCGCATGGAGGTATATGCCGAAGTGCTCGACCGCGCCCTGAAGGTGGTTCGCCCTATTCAGGCTGATATTGTGGATGCTGATACCTACAAGGAATATCTGGACCAGCATCATGTGTACTTCTTTGGAAATGGCGCTGCCAAGTGTATGGAGACCATCAACCATCCGAATGCTCACCTTGTAGAGGGCATTGAGCCTTTGGCAAAGAATATGGCTCCGCTGGCAGAGAAGCGTTTTGTAGAGGGCAAGTTCGAAGATGTGGCATATTTCGTGCCTTTCTATCTCAAGGATTTCGTGGCTAAGATGCCAAAGAAACTGCTCTAGAATTATTGATTATATAAATATTGTAAGAATGAATATAGAAGGATTAGACTATAATACCCAGAGAGCTAAGCTCATTCTGCCTGAGTATGGCCGTGAGATTCAGCAGATGGTAGATCATTGTCTGACGCTTACCGACCGTGAAGAGCGCCAGCGCTGTGCAGAGACCATTATTGCAGTCATGGACCGTATGTTCCCTGAGAACAGAGGGGTAGAGGACCATGAGCAGAAACTCTGGGACCAGCTTGCCATCATGAGCAATTTCCAGCTCGACATCGATTTCCCTTATGATGTATCGGATGCTGTGAAGATAGCAACCAAGCCGGAGCCTTTGCCATATCCTATGCAGCACATCCCGGTGCGCCATTATGGAGCTATGCTCTTCGAGATTTTCGAAAAGCTGAAGACGATGGAACCAAGTGAGGAGCGCGATAAACTCGTGGAGCTTACTGCCAACCAGATGCATCGCGACCTGGTAACCTGGAGTCATGGCTCCAGTGATGTAGCCAAGGTCGCTTCCGATCTGGCACGTTTTACCGATGGCAATATCCAGCTCGATCTCGATACCTTCGTTTTCGAGAAGATTGAGGCGCAGCCTAAGAATGTAAATAATAATAAGAAGAAAAAGTAATCCACATTATTATATATAGTAGACAAGCTTATGGAGTCTTTCATCATAGAGGGCGGTCATCCGCTCAAAGGTACTATCACACCTCAGGGCGCCAAGAACGAGGCGCTGCAGGTTATCTGTACCACAATCCTTACCGACGAGCCTGTGCGCATCACCAACGTGCCGGACATTCTGGATGTGAACAACCTGATTAAGTTGCTCCAGGAGATAGGTGTCAAGGTAACCAAGCACAGTCGTCACGACTATACATTCCAAAGTGATGAGTTGAAACTCGATTATCTCGACAGTCTGGAGTTTGTGAAGAAATGTTCTTCTCTTCGTGGTAGTGTGCTCATGATAGGTCCGCTGCTCGGTAGATGTGGCAAGGCTACCATAGCTCAGCCGGGTGGCGATAAGATAGGTCGTCGCCGTCTGGATACCCACTTCCTGGGCTTCAAGTATCTGGGAGCCAACTTCGTTCACGATGATGAGCGTAATGTTTACCAGATACAGGCTAAGAAGCTGAAGGGCTGCTATATGTTGCTCGATGAGGCTTCGGTTACCGGTACCGCCAATATCATCATGGCATCTGTATTGGCAAAGGGCACTACCACCATTTATAATGCAGCTTGCGAACCATATATCCAGCAGCTCTGCCATCTGCTCAATGCGATGGGTGCTCAGATCAGCGGCATCGCCAGCAACCTGCTCACCATCGTGGGTGTTGATAAACTGCATGGTGCCGAGCATCGCATCTTGCCTGATATGATTGAGGTAGGTTCGTTCATCGGCATGGCAGCAATGTGTGGTGAAGGTGTGCGCATCAAGAATGTGTCTGTCAAGGATTTGGGCATTATTCCTGATGCATTCCGTCGCCTGGGAGTGAAGATAAAGATAGAGGACGATGACCTTGTGATTCCAGAACAGAAACATTATGTCATCGATTCGTTTATTGACGGCACCATCATGACGCTTGCCGATGCCCCTTGGCCAGGACTCACTCCAGACCTTCTCTCCGTGCTCCTCGTAGTGGCTACCCAGGCTCGTGGCAGCGTCCTCTTCCATCAGAAGATGTTCGAGAGCCGCCTCTTCTTCGTGGATAAACTGATTGATATGGGTGCGCAGATTATTCTCTGTGATCCTCACCGTGCTGTGGTGGTTGGTCATGACCATAAGATTAAACTGCGTGCTGGCAGAATGACCAGTCCTGATATCCGTGCCGGTATTGCCCTGCTGATTGCTGCCATGAGTGCCAACGGTACCAGCCGCATTGCCAATATCGCCCAGATAGACCGTGGTTATGAGGATATCGAGCATCGCCTTAATGCGCTGGGTGCCAAGATTACCCGTGTCAGTGATTAATCAATGTTAAATGTTGAATGTTGAATGATAAGACGTGACGAAGTATATAAGATAGGCAAGTTGGGAAAACCTCATGGCGTGAAGGGCGAGATAACTTTCGCCATAACAGATGATGTTTTCGACCGTGTAGATGCCGAGTACCTGGTACTCGACATCGATGGCATCCTCGTGCCTTTCTATTTAGAGGAATATCGTTTTAAGAACGATGAGAATGTGCTCGTGAAGTTTGAGGATATCGATACCCAGGAGCAGGCACGCAACTATACCGGTTGCGAGGTTTTCTTCCCACGTTATCTCTCTGACAGTGATGAAGAGAACATGAGCTGGGCAGAAATCATCGGTTTCCATCTGGTAGATGCTGTAAGCGGCAAGGTGGTAGGTACCATAGAACATGTAGACGATTCTACCCTCAACCTTCTTTTCGAGGTAACAACCGATGCAGGTGATGAAATCCTCATCCCTGCCAGCAACGACCTCATCGAAGAGGTGAGCGCTGAAAAGAAAGAAATCAGAATGGCGATTCCGGAAGGATTGCTCGACTTATAAAGTGAAGAAATATGAAGAAACAACAGATATGTATTCTCGGTTCTACGGGAAGTATCGGTACACAGGCGCTTGATGTCATCGAGCAGCACAGTGACCTTTACGAGGTATATTGCCTCACCGCCAACAACCGAGTGCAGGAACTTGCCGAGCAGGCTCGCAAGTTCCATCCGGCTGCTGTGGTCATAGCCAATGAGGCTCGCTACGAGGAGCTGAAGGATATGCTCAGTGATGAGCCTGATATCAAGGTTTATGCCGGTGCTCAGGCGCTTTGCGATATCGTACAGGCTGAGCCTATCGATATGGTGCTGGCTTCCATGGTAGGCTTCTCGGGCCTGGAACCAACCATCCATGCCATCAAGGCGCGTAAGAAGATATGTCTTGCCAACAAGGAAACGCTGGTGGTAGCGGGTGAGCTGATCTGCAATCTTGCACAGGAATATCATGTGCCTATCCTCCCTGTTGACAGCGAGCATAGTGCCATCTTCCAGAGTCTGGTGGGTGAGGGCGACAATGAGGTAGAGAAGATTCTCCTGACCTGTTCGGGTGGTCCTTTCCGCAATTATACCCACGAGCAGTTGGAGAAGGTGACTGCTGCCGATGCCCTCAAGCATCCTACCTGGGATATGGGCGCTAAGATAACTATCGATTCGGCTTCGCTCATGAACAAGGGCTTCGAGGTGACAGAAGCTAAATGGCTCTTCGGGGTTCCGGCTGACAAGATTGAGGTGCTTATCCATCCGCAGAGCGTTGTGCATAGTGCCGTTCAGTTTGTAGATGGTGCTGTCAAGGCTCAGTTGGGTGTGCCAGATATGCGTCTGCCTATCCAGTATGCCTTCTCTTTCCCTCAGCGTCTGCATCTGAATGGCGATCGTCTCGACCTCTTCAAGACGCAGGATTTGCAGTTCTTCAAGCCTGACTATCAGAAGTTCAAGTGTCTGCAACTGGCTTTCAATGCCATCAGAAAGGGTGGTAATATGTCATGTATCGTGAATGCTGCCAACGAGATAGTGAATGCCGGCTTCCGCAAAGGTGAGTGTGGCTTCCTTCAGATGGCTGATATCATCGAAGAGACGATGGCGAAGGCTACTTTTGACAGTAATCCCGACCTCGATGTATATCTGCAGACCGATGCTGAGGCTCGCCGCATAGCTACAGAGCTGATGCTCAAGTAATAGTTTATAGTTAATAGTTTATAGTTAATAGTTAAAATGAGCGCAGAACGTAGGGCTCATCATAAAGTTCAAAGTTCCAAGTTCAAAGTTCAAAGTAAATAAATGGAAGTATTTTTGATCAAAGCGTTGCAGCTGATGCTGTCGCTTTCCATCTTAGTGTTGCTCCATGAGGGCGGACACTTCTTCTTCTCCAAACTCTTTGGTGTAAGAGTGGAGAAGTTCTATCTGTTCTTCGACCCTTGGTTCCATCTCTTCGAGTTCAAGCCAAAGAATTCGGATACTACCTATGGTTTGGGATGGTTGCCGCTCGGAGGATATTGTAAGATTTCGGGTATGATAGATGAAAGTTTCGATACCGAACAGATGAAACAGCCGGAACAGCCATACGAGTTTCGTAGCAAACCGGCATGGCAGCGCCTGCTCATCATGATAGGTGGCGTGCTGGTTAACTTCGTGCTGGCTCTCTTCATCTATTCCATGATTCTGTTCCATTGGGGTGACAATTATGTGGCTACCCGCGATATGAGTTATGGTATGAAGTTCAATACCGAGGCAAAGGCATTGGGCTTCCAGGATAAGGATATTCTGGTAAGCACCGATCTGGGTGAGTTCAAGACCTTTGATGGCGATCTGTATCGTAATCTCTCTGAGGCTAAGCAGGTCAATATCATCCGTCAGGGCAAACCGGTGACGCTTAATCTGCCTGGCGATCTCGACATGCTCAGTATGATTAAGAGCAGTCCTCGCTTCGTAGATTTGTATGTGCCTCTGCAGATTGATAGTGTGATGAAGGATTCGCCTGCCAGCAAACTTGGTTTGGCAAAGGGTGATCAGATTCTTGCTATTAATAATAAAAAGGTAGTCTCTTTCAACGAATTTCAGATAGAATTGGGTAGAGTAGAGGATGTGCTTGCTTCGGCTGAGACGCCGCAGGATAGTGCCAGAGCACTTACAGCTCAGGTTACTTATCTCAAGGCTTCTGGCGATACCGTCAAGTCGAGTGTTCTCCTGAAGTCTACCGAAGAGGGTGTGAAGTTTGGTTTCTACAATCATCCTGTCATGCTCGATTATAAGATTACTCATGTCAACTATGGTTTCTTCGAGAGTTTCCCTGCCGGCATCAAATACGGCTGGAATGTCTTGGCCGGTTATGTGGGCGATATGAAGTATGTCTTCTCTAAGGAAGGTGCCAAGAGTCTGGGTGGTTTCGGTGCGCTGGGCAGTCTCTTCCCATCTGTATGGGATTGGCATGCATTCTGGCTTATGACAGCGTTCCTGAGCATCATTCTTGCCTTCATGAACATTCTTCCTATCCCTGCTCTTGATGGTGGACATGTGTTCTTCCTTCTCTATGAGATTATCACAGGTCGCAAACCGGGCGATAAGTTCATGGAGCGTGCTGAGTATATTGGTTTCGGCATACTGATTCTTCTGCTTGTCGTTGCCAACCTGAACGATGTATTGCGACTCTTCGGCATCTTGTAATGCCGGAGAATCGCAAAAATAAAGGTCAAAAAAAGAGGGTGTGTCATAAATTTATGACACACCCTCTTTTTTTTTGAGTTTATTCTTTTATACGTATTATACGTATCTGATAATCTGTCCTACACTAACCTTCTTGTCTTTGCGGTAGCCGTTGAGTCTGCAGATCTGCTCTACAGTTACGCCACGCTTTTCAGCGATAGAACTAAGCGTTTCGCCTGGCTTCACCTTGTGGTAGAGCTTCTCGTGGCCAGCAGGCAGTTCGTAGTATCTTCCCACTTCGCCGCCGTTAACCTGCTCTCTGGTGTAACCACCGTTGCCAACCTTGCCGCGGGCAGCATTGGCATCAGCTGATTCGCTTTCGTAGGTATTACGGTTAAAGCTGTAGAAGTCGCCTGTAACGTCCTGGTTGCGGAAATCGAAGAAGAGTGCCGGGTTCAGAGCCACACCACAGAGACGGGTCTCAAAGTGGAGATGCGAACCGGTACTTCTACCCGTATTACCACCCAAGCCAATCACATCGCCGGCTCTTACCTCTTCGCCCTCAGTAACGAGCTGCTTAGAGAGGTGACCATAGATGGTCTCCAAACCGTTGTTGTGACGAATCACGATGTACTTACCGTAACCACCACCTTCATATCTTACGATGCGAACTCTGCCTGAAAAGGCTGAGCGGATTGAGTCGCCAATATAAACCTTGATGTCCATACCTTTATGTTGGCGGCCAAAGCTAGCACGGTAACCGAAGTTACTTGTGACAACGCGACTAGGAGTTGGCATGCAGAAATGACGGAGATCGATACGGAAGTGCTCAGGCAAGGTTGTAGCCCTGTGAGCGTACTTGTTAGAGAAATCCTCATACAGCTCGGCTGCAGGGTTCTCTCTGTCTTCAATCATTCGATAATGCGACACAGCGAGTGTGTCGAGCGATTTCATTCTGTGGTCTACAGGTGCCTGTCTTGCCAACAGATCTTGTCCGCAAACGGGAGAAGCTGTTAGCGCCAACAATGCAACGACCGAAATTTTCTTTATACTCTTTTTAAAACTCATACTACTTTTTCTATTTTCTTTTTTAGGTTCGTGTCAACAGCGCAGAATCATACAAAAAATTCTGCAAAAACCACTAAGGCAAATGCCTTCATGTAGCGGTTTTGTTATATAGACGTTGCAAATATAACAAAAAAACTTCAAAAAACCAAAGTTGTTAAAGCCAAAAGGGCGATATTTAACGCCCTAACCTTTTTTTTAACTTACATTAGGAAAATGAGATGCAAGGAGTTGACTTTTAGTACGTTTCATGCTTTTGTAGCATTCTCAACAGAGCCACGGCAGGAGAATGCCCCATGAAAATATACTTTTTTACCTCCGGACTGGTGAATCTGAGGCATTCCTGATAAGCGCGGTAGAGGTCGTTGAGATTGATGGTAAATTCCTTACCCGATGACTCTCTGATACCGATAATCATCTTTGCCGTTACATGCAGTTTGACATATCTGATGCCTGTTGCGCTTTCTATTTCCGTAATGTTTTCGAGAATGGCTCTCATTTCTTCCAGGGTTATTTCTGGTCGCGGCTCCCTGATAGCCGGCTTTCTTCTTCTATCCATAATTATACTTTTTACTTTTGGGACAGGCGATGGAATCGCCTGGAACGGGGGTGAGGCTGCTTGATAGCTGAAGCCACCTTTTAGCCTTGCTTTCTGATAACAGAAACTGCTTTTGCTTGCTTTCTGATAGCAGGAACTGCTCATGCTTGCTGCTTTAGCTGATGGCTGCCCAGTTGATATGGGTTTTCTTCAATTCCCTGAGGCGGTTCCAGAGCAGGGCGTTATGAGGGGCATTGCATTCGGGATCGTTGTCGATGATTTCCTGTGCTTCTGTGCGCGCCAGTTGTACCAGCTGACCATCTCTGGCAATATTCGCTATCTTCAGGTCGAAAGCCATGCCGCTCTGCTGCGTTCCCTCCAGGTCGCCGGGACCACGGAGTTTCAAGTCGGCCTCGGCGATACGGAAACCGTCGTTCGTATCGCACATGATATCAATACGTTTGCGGGTTTCTTCTGAAAGCTTATAGTTGGTTACCAGAATGCAGTAGCTCTGGTCGCAGCCTCTTCCTACACGGCCTCGCAGCTGGTGCAACTGGGAGAGACCGAAGCGCTGTGCGTCCAGGATAACCATCACAGAAGCATTGGGCACATTTACACCAACTTCTATCACGGTGGTGGCAACGAGAATCTGTGTTTCGCCCTTTACAAACTGCTCCATCTCTACCTCCTTCTCGGCAGATTTCATCTTGCCATGAATCTTACTCAATTTGAATTCCGGGAATGCCTGTTTCAGCGTTTCGTAACCTTCTTCCAGGTTTTTCAGGTCGCTCTTCTCGCTTTCCTTGATCAGCGGAAAGACGATATATACCTGTCTGCCGAGATTAATCTGGCGGCGGATGCTCTGATAGAGGCTGGTGAGTTGGGTATCAAACTTATGTAGCGTCTGTATCGGTTTTCTGCCCGGTGGCAGTTCATCAATCACGCTCACGTCCAGGTCACCATAAATGGTCATGGCGAGGGTGCGGGGGATAGGAGTGGCGGTCATCACGAGGATATGAGGCGGATTCTCGCTCTTGTTCCACAGCTTGGCTCTCTGCGCCACACCGAAGCGATGCTGCTCATCGATGACGGCTACGCCTAATCTTCTGAAAACCACCGGGTCTTCGAGGATGGCATGGGTGCCTACCAGAATCTGAATTTCGCCCGTAGCCAGGTCGGCAAGAATCTTTTCTCTCTTCTTTCCCTTTACGATGCCTGTGAGCAGTTCTACCCGGATATCCATTCCCTGCAGGAAGTCGCAGATAGCTTGCAGATGCTGCTCGGCAAGAATTTCGGTAGGTGCCATCATACATGCCTGATAACCGTTATCCAGCGCAATGAGCATGGTCATGAGTGCCACGAGCGTCTTGCCCGAACCTACATCACCCTGCAGAAGACGGTTCATCTGTCTGCCGCTGCACATATCGGCTCTGATTTCATGCATCACCCGTTTCTGTGCTCCTGTCAGTTCAAAAGGCAGATGATGGGCATAGAACCCGTTGAAGATGTCAGCGATGCGGTTGAAGACATAGCCCCTGAACTTGCGGCGCTGGTCGGTGGCATACCTTATTATATTAAGCTGCACATAGAAGAGTTCCTCAAATTTAAGGCGTACCTGAGCCTTCTGCATCTCCTGATGGGAATGCGGATAATGAATCATGCGGATGGCTGCATCGCGCGAAACCAGATGCAGACGGTCTACGATATGGCTTGGCAGCGTTTCGGGAAGAGGAGGAAGGATGGTGACCAGCTGTTTGGTCATCTTCTCTATGGAACGTGAGGTGTAGCCGCGTTTTCTCAGGTTCTCGGTAAGCGAGTAGTAGGGTTGCATGCCCATCTCTGAAATCTGGAGATTGGTGGCATCGTCCATATCGGGATGGGTAAACTGGAATCTGCCGTTGAAGACAGTTGGTTTTCCGAAAACGAGATATTCGGTTCCCACACGGTAGGTCTTCATGATGTATTGGGCGCCGCGATACCAGATGAGGTCTGCCACACCGTAGCCGTCTGAGAAATGGGCTACCAGCAGCTTGTTGCGCTTGCCGGTATCTATCTCATCGTAGCTGAGTATCTTGCCTTTGAGTTGTACAAAGGGCATGTCGGCATTGAGTTCGCTGATGTGGAAGACCTTGGAGCGGTCTACATATTTATATGGATAGTATTCCAGCAGGTCACTATAAGAGTTGATGCCGAGCTCCTTGCTCAGTATCTCTTTCTTCTTGGGTCCTACCCCTGGCAGGAACATGATGTCTTGGTCTAAAATACTATTCATAATGATGCAAAAGTACAACATTATGGCAAAACAGCCAAAATGTTTAACGCTTTTTTTCCGCAATTGTGGCTTTTTTATTTGTTTATATTGATTTTTCTTCGTACCTTCGCACCGAATAAGATTAAAACTTTCATGAATAGTAAGAAAAGATATATGGTGATAGCTTTGCTGGCGCTTCTGGTTGTGTCGGCAATGGCATATAATGACGAGGCTAAGCCTTGGACCTTCTGGAACTGGAAGTATGGCTCCGTTTCCAGACCGGGTATTCATGCCGATCTGACGGGTATGAAGAATGTAGGTATGGGCGGTATCTGGCTGATGCCGGTACGTGAAGCCGGCGAGCGTCTGGAATCTCAGGACGGGGTGGCACAGCTGTCGCCTGAGTTCTGGAAGATGATGGATTATTCCTTCCAGCTAGCCGACTCTCTCGATTTTGATATGGGCATCCATGTCCTGCCTGGCAATCCGCTTGTCCTCCCTGCTGAATCGATGCAGAAGGTTGTCTGGACCGATACTATCATGAAGGGCGGAAAGAAGATTGAAGGCTTGCAGATGTGGCAGCCCGAGAGTTATAAGGACGGAAAGATGCAGTCTGCCGGAAGCGAAGGTGGATATTATCAGGATATTGCTGCTTTTGCCATCCGCTTTAAAGGAAAAACGGGTCCTGCCTGGCGCAACGCAACCGATTCGGCTGCCCGGAGCGAGGCGGTGCCGATGACTGATGTGCTCCCCTTGAAGATGGAAGGGGGAATGGTGATGGGTGTCATGGTGAATGGTATCTTGCAGAATAAGTTGCCTAAGGGTTCCTGGTGCCTGTTGCGGATGGGACATACCTCAACGGGACAGACTCATGCAACGGATGGGAAAGGTATGGGACTTGAGGTGGACAGGTTCTCACCGTCAGCCATAAAGAAACTATTCGATTCCTGGTATGCGCCGTTATTGAACCGTCCGCATGGCGATGTGGTGTCGTATCTGTATATCGACCCGAGAGAGTGGGGCAGCCAGAACTGGGGCTGTCAGTTTGCCGAAGAATTCAAGGTGCGCCGCGGCTATGATCTCATCCCCTATCTTCCTGTCATGGCAGGTGTTCCGCTGGAGTCGGCTTCCCGATACGAACAGGTACAGAATGATATCCGTCTCACCATCGAGGAACTGGTAAAGGAGAAGTTCTTCCAGACCTTAACCCGTTTGGCAGAAGAACAGTATGTTGAGGTTTCTTGTGCGCCTATCCCGCGTACCGATCATCCCGACGATATGTTCCGTGCCGTAAGCAGAGCCCATATCTATAATGAAAATCCGGTTCAGGCTGTGGCTTGTACAGAAAACTATGGCGCACGGAACGGAACGCCCGCCTTGCTCAAACCTTTGATAGACCGCCACCTGGCGCTTGGCATCAACAGGTTCATTTTCCAGCATGATATTGTCCGGCATCCAGAGGCTCGAGGTTTCATGGATTACATCACCATGTGTCAGCATTATCTGCAGCAGGGCAGACCGGTGGTTGATATCGCTGTGTTTCATCCTTCGGAAAACCCCGAACAGAAGAACAGCTATCGTGCCCCTCGTGGTTACAAATACGATTTGATCAACAAGGATGCCTTGCTGAAATGGAATTTCGAATACAGTCCAAAAGGTAAACTGCCAGGAAATCAGGATTATCGCATTCTCGTGGTTTCGCAGCCGGATAGCTCTCTCTCTGCTGAGATAAAAGCGAAACTGGAGGAATTGCGTGAGGAAGGCATCGTCATCATCGACAAGCCTTATCAGGCGAAGAACTTCTCGCAGTATGGCATCGATCCGGATGTCATACTGCCTGAGAATATGGATTATGCCCACCGTCTGGTTCTGGAGGCAACGGGCAGGAAGGATATCTATTTCCTGATTAATCAGGAGAATAAGGAGCGCCAGATTACGGCAACCTTCCGTACCGGTACTTCCAGAATCCGCCAGATAGTGAACTTGAACTTGCCAGCTTATGGCTCAGTCTTCGTCATCCTGTCTAACAGGGATGACATGCAGATTATCAGCCCAGCAAAGCTTCCGCTACCTTGATGTCGAATGGAGTGGTAATCTTGATGTTCTCACGGTTACCCTCTACCATTGCAACCTGACAGCCAAGACTTTCTACCACCGAAGCATCATCGGTAAACTGTTCCTTGTATTTCTGGTTGAAAGCCTGCTTTGCCAGACCGATGTCGAAGGTCTGGGGAGTCTGCACCACGCGGTAATCGCTGCGCAGCACGTTCTTTCCGCCTCCGTGCTGGTCGATATAGCGCAGGGTGTCGGTTACGGCATATACAGGGATGGCTGCATATTCTTCGCGAGCCGTCTCGAAACATTCCTCGATGACTTCTTTAGATACGAATGGGCGCACGCCGTCGTGAATACCCACTACGCCATCTTCATCATCAGGAATGAGTGCCAGTCCGTTTTTGGATGACTGGAAACGGGTGTCGCCACCATTGGCTATCTGGTGCTTGATGCTGAAATGATGCTCCTCGCAGAGCTGGTGCCAGTATGCCTGCTGACTCTCCGGCAGAACCAGGATGATGTTCAATGCAGGGTCATATTCATGAAAACGCTCTATGGTGCGCATCAGGATAGGCTTGCCCGCTACCGGCAAGAACTGTTTTGGAATCTCACTTCCCATGCGGAGGCCCTTGCCTCCGGCTACTATGATTACGTAATCCACGATGTTACTAATTAATAGTTTATAATTTATAGTTTATAGGGCTTACTTGCTCTGCATGAGATGATCATACATCATGCCATCCTGCAGGGCAGCTACAGTTTCCTTGCTTACGAAATAGCTCAATATCTTATAGGCGTATGGGAGGGTTGCTGCAGGACCTTCGCCCGTAATCACGTTGCCGTCTTCCTGGAAGAGGGTGGCGGTATATTCGGTGTTCTCTCCGAAATACTGCTCGAAACCAGGATAACAGGTAGCCTTCTTTCCTTCGAGGATGCCTGTGCTTGCCAGAACCATTGGGGCTGCGCAGATGGCACCGATTCGCTTGCCAGCCTTGTGCTGTGCGATGAGCGCCTGGCGCACACCTTCGTGCTCGTTCAGGTTTGTACTTCCTGGCATTCCGCCCGGAATCATCAGCATGTCAGCATCTTCAAAGCTGGCAATATCCTCAAACTTCAGGTCAGCCTTGATGGTAACACCATGCGATGTTTCTACCCATTCAGTACCCGTTACACTTACAGTCTTGATGTCTACACCACCTCTACGGAGGATGTCAACCGGAGCCAATCCTTCGATTTCCTCGAAGCCATTGGCAAGAAATTCATATACCTTAGCCATAATTTATTTGTTTTTTGTCTTGTTATTCAAATAATATGATTACCTTTGCAAAAGTAAGAATAATTATTGAAATAACAAAATAAATGGCACAGCAACATTTAAAATTCGCAATATTTGGTAATGAATACCAGGCTAAGAAGTCGGCTTCGATAGAGAAAATCCTTCTTTATCTCGAAAAGAAGGAGGCTGAAGTTTATGTGGAGAATGCTTATTACGAGTTTCTTACCCGCGACCAGCATCTCGATGTGAAGGCGGCTGGGGTGTTCGAGGATTACAACTTTGATGTGGATTACGTCATCTCTATGGGTGGTGACGGTACCTTCCTGAAGGCAGCGAGCCGTGTGGGAGCCAAGGGTACGCCTATCATCGGTGTGAATATGGGCAGATTGGGCTTCCTTGCCGATGTGCTGCCTAGTGAGATAGAGTCGGCGCTGGACAGTCTTTATGCCGGTGATTGTCTGATAGAGGAGCATGCGGTGATTCAGGTGGAGGCAGAAGGTGGCATACTTGCCGGCAATCCGTTCGCCCTCAACGATATTGCCGTGCTGAAGCGTGATGATGCTTCGATGATTTCCATCCGTACGCAGGTTGATGGCGAATTTCTCGTTACTTATCAGGCTGATGGACTGATTGTTACCACGCCAACAGGTTCTACGGCATACAATCTATCTAATGGCGGACCTATCATCATTCCGCAGAGTGGCAGCATCTGTCTTACTCCGGTGGCTCCTCACAGTCTGAACATCCGTCCTATCGTCATCAACGATACGGCTGTCATCACGCTCGATATCGAGAGTCGCAGCCACAACTATCTGGTAGCCATCGATGGTCGTAGTGAGCGTATGACGGAGGAAACCCGCCTTATCATCCGCAAGGCTCCTCATAACATCAAGATTGTGAAGCAGCGCAACCAGCGTTATTTCTCTACCCTGAGAGAAAAACTGATGTGGGGTGCTGACCAGCGCGAAAGATAATTAGAATAAGAAAGATAATTAAAATAAGAAAAGAGGTATATCCCGAAGATGAATCTTGGGTATACCTCTTTTTCCTAACCTAAAACAACTAACTAATAATTTTGTTCACACAAAACTAAACCTAAAAACATAAACCTTAATAAACCTAAAAACTTAAAAACTTAAAACTGAAAAACTTAAACTAAAAACTGAAACTATTCTTTGAACTTATTTGTTGTATTCTGCAGTAACATCCTTCACTTTATATTTCTTACCTTCTTTGGATGTTTCGATTTCGAAGTAAGCCGTACTGGTGAGACCTGTTATATCTACAGTCTGCAGCTTATCTGTGCCATTATTGAATATGACATTCACCAACTCGTTTGCATTATCAATGCTGACTTCCTTGTAGTACCATGTCTTACCACCGATGGTCTTTGTTTCTGTCATCTTTTCACCAGGCCACTCAACAGATGCTGCTTTCTTCCATGTATAGCAGTATAATGGGCTCCATTTCACAGCATCGGCATTCACATAAACCATAAATTTATATGCCTTGAACTTCTCAATCGTATATTGATGAGTGGCAATATTTCTAACTTCACCATTCACAAGCAATCCAACCTTCAAGGTACAAGTACCATTGATGCTGATTTCCTTACCACTTTCTACTGTTGTGCTCTTCGAAGTAGGATTTGAACCATCCAAGGTATAAACCAATTTGGCTCCCTCTGTCTGGCTGACTGCAGTAAGTGTGGTCTTGAAACCTTCCTCGTATGAGCCAGAAGGCATGCTTGTCCAAGAGGTCTCTGCATCATTAGAGAGGAAATAGGCATAGTGATAACCGGAAAGAATCTTTGTATAGCCTGTTTCTCCTGCATATTTATCAGCATCATTACCTACAGCCACAAGAAGTTTGTGCTTAGTACCAGTAACCTCGTTCACATAAAGAGTTTTCTTGCTCTGCTTGTTGGCATAATTGCTCATATTAGTGATGCCTGCATATTTGCGGGCTGCAATCATCTCCTTTATCTCAGACTTATAAGCATTCCAGTGTGGCTGGAAGATACATGGTGTGCCTGGCATGGCGAGCATATAGGCATTGGCTGCTATGGTATCTTTGCGCAGAGGGTCGTTCTGTTCTGATTCAGAGCGTTTCTGTGTATCATGATTTTCTACAAAAGTAACCGCATAACGACGATAATTGGCATCGTGCATAAGATTGTCGTTACTGTTGAGCTTTGACCAGTCTGAAGATGTTGCCACCTTTCCGTTAGCCGCTCCGTTTACGGCATCGCGTACATTATAACGGAACTGGAAGTCGAAGGCTGCGCTCTTCTTGTTAGTTCTATTTATCCAACTTTCTATCTTTTCGTTACCATCCCAGTATTCACCTACAGAGTATTCTACACCTGTGGCATCATTATAGTCGGCAACATGGCTACCATCGAAGCCTTTCACCATATCATAGCGGAAACCGGTGTAACCCAAATCATCCTTCAGATATTTCAGATACGCTTTGATCACCTTCTGCACATTTTCGCTCTTGTGGTCGATGTCACGGCAACCTCCAAAGTCGGTTCCCTCATCATTGTTTTGGCTGAGGCTTACCCCGTCTGTGGCAGCCTGGGTTGCTGTAGTTCCGCCATCATCATTCTTGCAGATGTCTGTAGATTGCATCTGGTAGGTCACTCCCTTGTATGTTTCAGCAGGGAATGTATACCAGCCCTCCGTATTGCGGTGGTTGATGACTACATCAGCAATAGCACCTATACCAGCGGCTTTAAACTTAGTAATCAGACTTCTGAGCTCAGCCTCAGATCCGAAAGAAGAGTTCTGATTAAAATAGTAATATGGCATATAACCCATCACCTGAGTGGTCTCCAAACATTTTCCGCTTTGTGGAAGCCAAACAAGGTCGATATAATTTTTCAGCTCATCAGCCTGCTTCTCTAAGACCTTCCATTGTGATTCATTATAAGAATCCCAAGAGAATCCTTGCAGCATAACGCCGCTATAATCGCTAGCCCAGCCTTGCGAATTGAGATTTGGTTCAGGCTCAGGTTCAGGCTCAGGACTTGGGGTAGGCGCTGGCGTTGGCTCAGGATCTGGAAGATCAGGGTCATTGCTGCTAGAGCATGCTCCAAGTGTGAGTGCCATTGCGGCAAGGAGTGTAAAATATATCTTCTTCATAATTATCATTGTATTTTGCGATTACTATCTTATGTTTAATTGTAAGTTGTATTCTTTTTCGTTGGCAAAGTTACGATTTATTTCATTAGCTTGTTCAAAAATTGATGCAAATCAAGTGATTTTCTTGTGCAAACGTTTGCATTTACTAATAAAGTTGTTTCTTTAGGTACGTCTTTAGGTACTTTAACTTGAAAGACTTGATGAAGATATATTTTGCTTATAATTTTGCACAGATGAAACAGTAAAGATTATGGCGAAAAAGAGAACTAAAACAAAAGCAAAGGAACCCATCAAGATTTGGGTGAAACCTTTGAAGAATGGCAACAAGGCAATCTATCTGCGTACTTACCAAGCAGGAAGCAAGGGTAGAGGCTATACCTACGAGCGGTTGAAGGGATTGTTGCTGGTAGATGACAAAAGAGGAAGCGACAAGGAGGCTAAGGCAAAGAATGAAGCTACTTTGCGCACCGCTATGCTCATCCGATGTGAGCGAATCAGGGAGTGGAGTATGAGCCACGGTAACTATCAGCGAGAGATGGTGACCAAGGATATGCTCTTAAAAGACTGGATGCTGCTATATGCTGATCAAAAAAGACAGCAGGGACAGAGCGGCAGTCATGCTGTCAACATCCAGCATGCCCTCTTGCATTTGATAAGATACAAGGGTGAGAATATTCGCATGGCACAACTGGACAAGGTGTATTGCGAAGGCTTGGTACAGTATCTGGCTCATGCCAAGACCATTGGTACGGATGTGCCCAAGCGGGGCGAACATCATGAGAAAGACTTGGCGAAGGGTACGGCACGCCTCTATTACAATACGTTTGTTACTGCATTGAATGAGGCGGTGAGAGAAGGTATCATACCTGAGAATCCCACCAAACTACTGAAGAAAGAAGAGAAAAAGCTGATTGGTCAGGGAGAGAGCCGACGCTGCTATCTCAGCATCGAGGAAATCAGATTGTTGATGGCTACTCCTTGCAAGGATGAAACCGTGAAGCAAGCTTTCCTCTTCGCTTGTTTCTGTGGTTTGCGCATCAGTGATGTCAGGACATTGCGATGGGCAGATATCGGAAAAGGTACGGAGGGATACTATATTAGCAAGTTGATGGTGAAGACCCGTCATGTGGTAACGGTACCCTTGTCGGAGAATGCTTTGTCGTGGATGCCAGCAAGAGGACAGGCAAGGGCTGATGACAAGGTATTTGAGCTGCCATCGTTCTTCTCGGTCAACTATCGATTGAAGCAATGGGCTAGGGAGGCAGGCATTGACAAGCCAGTTACTTTTCACAGTGGGAGTCACAGTAAATTCTTTTATTCATTGAATATCAGCAAGTTGAGTATTTTAAAGAATGTGACTGCTAACGATTTAGAAACGAGCTATATTCTTTTTCTTTCACAACTTTGCAATATACAAAGAACGCTTTGATTTCGAGTGCAAAGTTAAATCTAATTTCTGAAAAACAACATTTTATGCTGTGATTTTACAAAATATTAAGATTAGTCTTTGCAAAGGTAAAAGAGTAGTTACCAACAGTAATTTTCATGTAACATCATTTTAAGAGTATGGCAAAAAGAACATATTCATAAACGCATATATGTATCTTGCCATATTGGGAAATCAATTGCTTAGTTCCATTTTTGCAGATTATATTTCTATTTTGTCTAAATTACGACGGAATACAGCAGATTTTCAAGGGATTTGGATGGATTATCACGATAAAATATTATTTTTGTAGCGTAAAAACGATAAAAACATGAAGTTAAATCGCATAAGAGCAGTCTTAGAGGACAAAGGGATAAGCCAAACATGGCTTGCAAAGAAGTTAGGAAGGAGTTTCAGTACGGTCAATGCTTACGTATGCAACCGTTCTCAACCCAACCTTACCACACTTCTTGAAATTGCACAGTTCTTGTCTGTGGATATGAAAGAACTTATCACGGACAAAAAGGAACGCAATGATTGAAGAGATTATGAGAGACAAAATAATATCATAACATCATTTTGTGGATAAACTAAAATATAATATTTGCAAAATAAATTGAACTTTTCTCATAAGAAAAGAAATATACTATAAGAGTTCATATCTCTCTACATGTTAAATTATTAATTGCTGATAACTATGAGATTGAAGCCAAAACTCCTCAATGCAATAATATTAGGATTGACAATGTTCCTTTCAATGCAAACAGCTTTTGCTGCTTGCAAACAGTCATTTGCCGCTCAACAAAAGAAGGTAGCGACCATTAGCAAAAAGAGAGTTGTCAAGAGCAAGAAGAGAACCTATCGCAAGGCTTCGGCGTGTAAATATTCGCATAGGGAACTGAACGCCATTATGCGGATACTTGAGCGGAAGTTCCTGTCGGAAGACAAGACCCCGGCCTTGCGAAATGTTGTTGGATTTGGAATGGGATCCAACTCCATTGATGTTGCGCTCCGTTGGAACACGAAGGAGAAGCAGCTGGAGTTTCGTAGGCAGATTTACAACTCGCCCGCCATCAGGTTTGAGGGCAAGTTGGACCCTATCATCGACAACAGGGAAGGCGTGAGCACCTACCAAGGCATCTCCCTCAAGGCGGAGAAGCCTTCCTATCCATTGGGCACCACGGAAATCAGATTCACGATTACCAACCATAGTGGCGAGGAATTTGTGTATGGCGAAGCATATAGCATCACAGCCCAAGGAGCGGATGGCAATTGGTTTGTTGTGCCCACCGATTGCTCGTTCACGGCCATCGGTCATGTTTTAAGCGATGGTCAAAGCGGCACCATCACGGCCCATCTTTTTCCCGATATTCTGCCAAACAAGCCAGGCGTCTATCGCTTCTTCTACGAAGATAACATAGATGGCAATAAGGTGCTGCTTATGGCAACCTTTGAGTTGAAGTAAATACAATCACAGCAATAATACTATTGATTTTACGTTCTTTTCAAAAAAAGGGTTGTGCAATAGTGGCTTAAAGGCTAAAAGCACTACCTTTGTAAATAATAATAGGTAACAACACGTTTAAGGTCACAATTTGTGATCTTAAAAATAAAGATAGAAATATGGCAGATAATATAGAACATCAAGATAAAGGAGAACTGGTCGCAAATTGTGACCAGTTCAATAGTTTGAAGCACTCAACAGTTCGCTCATATGCTTTTACAGAACAGGGAGTAGCAATGCTCTCTACTGTTCTCAGAAGTGAAACGGTTATTCGTATAAGCATACGTATTATGGATGCATTTGTTGCAATAAGACGTTTCATGGTGACAAATGCAGAAGCTTTCCAACGTCTTTCAACAATGGAGTACCATCAATTGGAAATGCAGCAACACTTGCAAGAATCCGACAAGCGTATAGAAGACCGCTTCCTTTGTATAGACGATGATGTATATCACATAGGTGCATCCATTAAGGACTTAGGCAAAAAGTGGTTTGGTTTCTCCAAAATGGAGATACTTACACCAGACGAATTGGTGGAAAGAATCAACAGGGGATAAGAAAAAATCAGAGTTTCTATTGAATATGGAAGAACTTTTCAGATATTATTTGAGTAATATTATTATTCTTCGTATCGGTACAGGCTTACGTTATCTATGGCTACGCTTTGTTAGGCATCGCAAGATTTCTTACCGAACCCTTTATGAAGGTAGTAAATCGAAAAAAACAACAGAATTATCTAATTTTGAAAATGAAATGTCAAATCGGGCATGGGGATGTGGCTTTATTCTTTTTGTGATATTCTTAATTATATTTTTACGCAGATTTTTATAATAGACACACTAGTGATTTTATCTTTAAAAATAGACAATAGATATGATAGAAAACATGATAAAAAACTGATATATCGGTGAAAAGATATGCTAAATAATCCGTTTTAAATTGTACCGAATTCGATACAATTAGAAGCTCAAGGCAACGCCTTGGTTATAATAGCAATCAGCAAGGCACCCTTACATGGCGACTGGGTTGCGTCAAAAAATAACTTTTTCTAAAACTTTTCTCCCGAAATCCTTGCCAGTTTCAAAAAGAAATCGTAACTTTGTGGAGTGGTATATAGCCACATCAATAATAGTAAAACGATAACGTTATGATTATCAGTAGATTTACCCCCCCATTTTGGGGAAGTTGGCTCTTGTAGCCGCATTTTTAACGCTTACTCTTGCCAGTTGCAGCAAGGATGATGTAAGCTCCGAAACCGACCCGGTTGTCAGCCCTCCTGCTGACAGCGAGGCTCCCAGTTATTATGCCATTACCGATACTGAGGGTATCGGCTTCACAAAGGATGGCATCGCCTATGAATACATTTCTAATGGTAAGACCCGATGGGTGCTTAGCTATCAGGAGATAGCCAAGCGCCTCGACATAGATATCTCCAAGATTTCAACCATCAAGATTACCAGAGACCAGATTTTGAAGAACGGTCTTTGGCGCTTCGACGTGCGCTTCGACGGACAGCAGGAGGGCACGGCGTATGCTATTGATGTCGACCCAGAGGATGGCGTGATAGAGTGGGTGATCACCTTGGAGGATATGCCAGGGGGAAATGTGTTTACACTCACAATGAATATAGAAAAGGAAAAGTAAGGAGTATTTACAGGCATTATTGTGCCCTTAAAAATAATATGATACCCTTTGCGATTTTCTTTTCTAATTGAGAGGGGTATCATGTGCATCACATGATATGGAACAAACAACATCAGCTACAAACAATATAACATTCAAGGACATATTGGCTCGTTTTAGAAACGAGTCCGTTACCGAACATGACAAGGGAGCCAAGTTTGAAAAATTAATCAAGCGTTGGTTCTTGACCGACCCTGAATATGCTAATGTCTTGGACAAAGTATGGCTATGGGAAGAATTCCCAGGCAAGGAAAGCATGGGTGGAGTAGATCTAGGAATAGACCTCGTGGCGAAGACCGACGAGGGTAAATTCTGGGCTATCCAGTGTAAGTGCTACCAGGATGATGCAGTCATCAGCAAGAAGATGGTAGATTCATTCATAGCGAATGCCAATCGTCAGTTTGTAGATGATGAAATGCATACAAATCGCTTCGATAAGTTGTTTTGGGTATCCACGACCTCTCATTGGGGTAAGAATGCGCAAGAAAGTATCAAACACCAAGCCATTCAATTTGTACCTATTTACACCAATCGTCTTCAAGAATCTTCTGTAAATTGGAAGGACCTTGTGGAAGGCAAGCTGGGTAAGGAGGCTTTGCTTGAAGGCAAGACGATGCGCCCTCACCAAATCGAGGCGTTGACAAAGGCTCACGAATACTTTAAAAATCATGACAGAGGCAAGATGATTATGGCGTGTGGTACTGGTAAGACATATACTTCTCTCAAAATCGTGGAGAACGAGACGAAGGGTAAGGGCTTGGTGCTGTATATGGTGCCAAGCATAGCCTTGTTGAGCCAAGGTCTCGAAAGCTGGGCAGAGGATTCGCAGTATAAGTTGAAACCTGTTTGTATCTGTTCTGATGCAAGAGCCTCGAAATATGCCGATGATGATGAGAACAATCTGCTGGATATGACTTTCCCTGCATCTACAGATGTTGATACCATCGTCAAGCGGCTGAAATTTTATCAAGACAAAGGCGATTTTATCGTTGTGCTCTCTACTTATCAGAGCATAGATGTCGTGTCAAAAGCGCAAGCAAAGCTATTGCATGAGACGGACGGCAAGTTTGGTAAGTTCGATTATATCGTATGCGACGAGGCGCACCGAACAACAGGCGCTAAATCGGAGAAAAAAAGCGAAAGCCACTTTACAAAAATACATGACAATGATTTCATTCAGGGAGCCAAACGCCTCTATATGACTGCCACGCCTCGCTACTATAAGGACAGCGTGAAGAAAGATGCCGAAGAGAAGGATTTTATCCTTTGGAGCATGGACGATGAGAGTATTTATGGTAAGGAGTTTTACCGCATCGGATTTGGCAAGGCGGTGAGCCTTGGCTTGTTAACCGATTACAAGGTACTTGTCCTGACAGTCTCGGAAGATGAGTTGTCTGATGAATTGAAGGCTGGCATCAAGAAGAATACAGAGCTGAATGCGGATGATTATACCAAACTTGTTGGTTGCGTCAACGGACTTTCCAAGCGCATCAAGGGCGATAATGGGGCTACTATTCAGGAAGATCCATCAAAGATGCATCGTGCCGTAGTGTTCTGCTCTTCCATCAATCGTGGAAAGCGTAGCACAGGTGGCATCTGTTCAACCGAGTTTGCCGAGGAATTCCCTAAGATAGCAAAGCTTTACAAAAACGATGTGCAAGAAGAGGAAAAACAGCAAGTGGTAGATGTCGAGGTTCAGCATATTGACGGTACTATGAACGCTCAATTGCGTGCCGACAAACTAGAATGGTTGAAGGAAGAGACTGGGGATGATGATAAATGTCGTATCCTCTCCAATGTGCGCTGCCTTTCGGAAGGTGTGGATGTACCTGCGCTGGATGCCGTGATATTTGCCTCTGCTAGAGATAGTCAGGTGGATGTGGTTCAGAGTGTAGGTCGTGTGATGCGTAGCTTCCATGACAAGAAATTTGGTTACATCATCGTTCCTGTTGTCTTACCCCCAGGAGCCAATCCTGATGATATTTTGGGCAAAGAAAGCCACCGCTTCAACGTGGTTTGGGATATTCTGAATGCCCTCCGTGCGCATGATGACGAGTTCAACGCCACAGTCAACAAGATAAATCTTAATAAGAACAAACCTTCCAAGGTGGTGATAGGTACTATCCCTGGTCATACCTTTGCCATGCGCAATGACGGAGGTGTGAGCGGTCACGATGCTGATGGCGAGAACGTTAACACACAGCTCTCTCAGGAAGAGATAGCCAAGCAGTTGGAAATAAAGTTTGGACCTTTACAAGATGGTATCTATGCCAAGTTGGTTGAGAAGGTGGGCGACCGCCTTTATTGGGAAAACTGGGCGAAGAAGGTAGGCGATATTGCACAGAAATTCATCTATCGTATCAACGAGTTGATAAAGAGCGGTAAGGCAGCCAAAGAGTTTGATGCATTCTTGAAGGGTTTGCAACAGAATATCAATCCTAGTGTGGATGAGGAACAAGCTATCGAGATGATAGCTCAGCACATGATTACTCGCCCTGTTTTTGATGCTTTGTTTGAAAAATACCGTTTTGTGGAGAACAATGCGGTAAGCCGCTCTATGCAAAAAATGCTCGACCTTTTGGAGAAAGAAGAGCTGGATAGAGACACTGAGGCTCTTTCCAACTTCTATGAGGATGTACGCAAGAATGTGAGCGACATTGATAACTTGGAAGGTAAGCAGAGTATTATCAAAACGCTCTATGAAAAGTTCTTCAAGGGTGCTTTTCCGAAGACCGTGGAGAAGTTGGGTATTGTCTATACGCCAGTGGAGTGTGTGGACTTTATCATTCGTTCGGTGAACGACATCTTGAAGTCCGACTTTGGTTGTACCTTGTCGGATGAAAACGTCAATATCCTCGACCCATTCGTGGGTACAGGTACGTTTATTACTCGTTTGCTTCAGAGTGGACTCATCAAGTCTGAGGACTTGGAGCGCAAATACAGACAGGAGATTTTCTGCAATGAAATCGTATTGTTGGCATACTATATAGCGGATGTCAACATCGAAAGTGTATTCCATGAATTGATGAATCGTGAGAAGTATCTTTCTTACGATGGTATCTGTCTGACGGATACCTTCCAGATATCTGAGCATGAGGAGGGGAAGATAGATAATTCTTGGTTCCCAGAGAACTCGGCTAATGTTGATAAATTGAAGAAATTACCAATACAGGTGATTATTGGCAATCCGCCGTATAATGCTAAACAAAAAAATGCAAATGACAATTCGCAAAGCCAAAAGTATGAGCATTTGGATGCAAGAGTAGCAGAAACCTATTCTATTCATACGAATTCGACAAATAAAAATAGTGTATACGATAGTTGCATTAAAGCGTTTAGATGGGCTTCGGATAAAATTCTTTCTAATAATGAAGGCGGTGTATTGGCCTTTATCACAAATGGGAAATGGATAGACGACACAGCACGAGAAGGATTTAGAAAAAGTATAGAAAAGGAATTTTCGAAGATTTATGTATTGAATCTTCGTGGTAACCAATATACTGGTGGTGAACTGTCACGTAGAGAGGGTGGTAAAATCTTCGGTTCAGGTTCTCGTACCCCTATATCTATTACTATTTTGGTAAAGAAGCCTAATCAAGCTCAAGATACTAAAGCCGCCATTTATTATCATGATATTGGCGATTACTTATCAAGAGAGCAAAAATTGGCTCTTGTTAGGAAATTCAAAAGCGTAGATAGTAAGGCCTTGAAATGGCAGCTAATTCACCCGAACGAGAAGGGTGATTGGCTAAATCAACGTGATGGGTCGTTTGATGAATTTATAGGAATGACACCAGAGAGAAAGTTTAAAACTTCTTCCCAATCTTGGTTTATTCTAAATTCAAGAGGCAATGAAACGGGAAGAGACACGTGGGTTTACAATTATTCTCAAAAGGCATTAAATAATCATATAAATATTATAGTCAACGAGTATAATAAAAATGTCGGCTGCAAAAGTAAAGACGAGTTGAATTATGATGAAACAAAGGTTAGTTGGACTAGCTCTCTTATTTCTAAAGTCTTAAAAGGACAAAGTATACATAATGAGAATATATTTGCGGATGCAGTTTATAGACCATTCTGTAAGATGAGAACATACAGAGGTGAAGACTTGATTCACAGATATGGCCAGTTTAGAGAGATTTTCCCAACACCAGATAGTAAGAATGTGGTGATATGTGTTAGTGGAATAGGTGGCACAAAGGAAAGTTCAACCTTTGTTACAAATCATATCCCTGACTTAAATATCTTGGATGCAGGAACGCAGTGTTTCCCTCTTTATTGGTACGAGAAGAAGGAATCTCTCCAACTCTCCCTCTTCGATGAAGAGCCACAAGCCGAATACGTCCGCAGAGATGGCATCAGTAACTGGATATTAAACGAGGTACGCAGCCGCTTGAAAATCAAGAGCATCGACAAGGAAATGATATTCTATTATATCTATGGCTTCTTGCACTCGCCAGAGTATCGCAGTACTTTTGAGGCAGACCTGAAGAAGAGCCTTCCACGTATCCCTATCATCGAAGACGTGGATGCCTTCAATGATTTCTATCAGGCTGGCAAAGCACTCGCCAAGTTGCATCTCGGCTACGAGAATGTACCTGCCTACGAAGGTTTGGAGATAGAAGATACCTATCGGGGCAAGGATGCATACGAGCACTATGCGGTAAGTCCGAAGATGAAGTTCCCGAAGAAAGACCTTAAGGATACCATCATCTACAACGACTATATCATCATCCGTCACATCCCTGCTGAGGCATACGACTACATCGTGAATGGCAAGTCGGCTATCGAATGGTTGATGGAGCGCTACGCTATTACCATCGACAAGAAGAGCGGTATCAAGAATAATCCTAACGACTGGTCGAGAGAGCATGACAATCCAAGGTATTTCTTCGACTTGGTATGTTCCATCGTCAACGTGAGCGTGAAGACCATGGAGATAGTTGGTAAGTTGCCAAAACTGTCCTTCAATGGAGCGGAGGTAAGCATCGACATTGCTGGCAGAATGAGCGAAGTCTCGGATTTTGCCAAGAAGGAAATGAGCATCGTTACCGAAGACAATACGCTTCATCTGCAAGTAAAGCAAGAAGAGTTTTATCGCATCGTGGTGGAAGAAGCAGCATCCTTGGTTCGGCCAATCACGGAGAGTACCGCCCCTCGCTATCTGGCAGTGAATGCTCAAGGTGTTCCGCTCTACAACATGCAGAATGTGAAAGAAGGCGTGCGCTACTATCTGAACGACTATAATGCTGGCAAGTTTCCATACGCATTGAGAGAATATCGCTATCTCAAACTGGTAAATGGCAATGCTACAGTGCTCATAGCCATTCGCAGAATCAATCTCGAAGCCGAGAACGTGAAAGGCAATATCGCTCACTGGAACGTGGAATTTAGCCTGGGAGAAATATTGAAAGTTGAAAACTATATTATAAAATAAAACGGAAGAAGATATGAAAAAGGTACTTTTATTTATGTTGATGTGTGTACTAAGTTTACATGCATATTCACAGTCAAAGGACTATTATTATCAGCATGGTGGTCTTTTGTATCATTTGTCGTTTTACACGGATAAGGAAAATGACTACGTGGCAGATGCTTTCTGTCTTAATATGTTCTATAAGTTTGGTTACAAAGGAAAAGATTCTAGAGGGCAACTACGTTTCCAGTCATTCACATATGTTGCAGAACAAAAAATGGTTCAGACCTTTTATTCGCCACTCCCAATTCCACAAATGACAGGTCGTGTAATAAAAAGCTATACAAGTAATGTTATGCTTATATCTTCTGATTACTCCACAATGATTCTAAATGGTATGGGATATGTCAGAATCAGCAAAGAAAAATATCAGAAGATAGTCAACGGTGTAAGTAGTGGCTCTTATAACTCTACAAGTTCATATTCCACTCAAAATAATAGCAGTTCTAAATATGACACGGAGAACAGGTCGTCCTATAAATCAGAATGGAAAACTTGCACTGATTGTGGTGGTACTGGCGACTGTAAGGTTTGTCATGGATATGGAAAATCCATATATGATGCCTATTATACGGGTAATGGTAAATTCGTCTCTGAATGTTGGTATTGTGGCGGTCGTAAAGATTGTCCTACCTGTCATAGACGTAAAAGAATCAGAATAAGATAACCTAAAAATATGCCCTTTAGCAGAGAGTTAGTTCCAGCCAACAGGGGCTAACTAATTTTACAATTATGGAGAATAATAATAGAACTAACTTTGAGCTCTTCGCAACTTTATGCTCTAGTGAGCCGGAAGAAGAAATAAGGGAAAGATTCAAAGAAATCATAGCAGATGCGAGAGATTTAGAGATAGAGATTCCTCTGGGAGCTGTTGAACGGATCATGGAGGTTTGTCGTCAAATAAAAGACCTAGCTGAATTAGATAATGAACCAGTTTCTAATGTAGCGTATTCATACGAATTGGAAGATGAAGGGAAGTTCTGCCATGATGACTTACAAATTGAGCCCCCTTCTCCTGTGGATACCCCTTCTCCTGTGGATATAAGCGGACACATGCACTTACTGGTAGATGTTGCCATGCAGGAAAGAGATTATCATAACGTGCTCGTAGTTCGTAACTTCTTGGAGACCTTTAACAGAATAGACAATCATTTGGTTGAAGCTGAACTTCCTAGGCTTGATGCCTATATCGCCACTCTGGATGGCTATTATGAATACCTGGAGCAAAGGAATAGAAAACCATTGAAAAATGGTACCAGAATCGGCCGAAAAAAAGAATACCTTTTTGTGTCTGATGAAGCATCTTCTTTAAAAGATGAAGAGACGACCGCCGAGCAAGCCTCTTTATTTATAGAATTTCTCACCCTAAATGGCCTAGATTCTATGTCTACCAGTGCGAGCAAGTCTTCACCATTGAATATCGCAATATTTGCGTTTATCAGATATTGGAGAAGAAGGGGTATCTTGGCACCGCAGCATATTGTTAGTGCCAATGCCATTTATCGATTTCTTACCGATGATTGTAATATACGAAAAGAAGTTACGATAAAATCGTTCAACAATGTCTTCAATCATTGTGAGGACATAAAAAATCAGGAAATGGATGATAAAGTGGCTGATTTCTTTGCCCATAGATGATTTTTTTATGGGATAAATATTAATCCTATTTATCCTAAATGTCCCATGGGCGTATTTGCCCTATCTTTGTACCCGTAATCAGACAAGTAAAGTCTGGTTGCGGGCGTTTTTTGTTATAGGAATCCGGTACCGTTCCTGAAACTGAAATTTGGCGAATATCTCGCAGCCCAACCCTTTAATATGATATATTGATATGGCAGAAAATGCTTATGTATTTTATCATCCGCAGTATGGCGGATTGAGAGTGGTGAACAACGAAGAAGGATTGTTCTTTTGCATCGAGGACCTGGTTGCCATCACAGATATCGGCAGAGATAAATTGTTCCCAGTATTAGCCGACACGGAGGGGAAAGTGGTCGAAATATATGTGGAAGCGGAAACAAAAAAAGTTCCGAAGGCTTTTAAACAACGTTTGTTTTTCGGTGAATTCTTTGGCAATGCTGACAAGGTGAAACAAAAAAGTAAAATAGCTTGGAGAAGTATGATATTCGTTGACTCTCTGGTGGTGAGAGATATGACGGTAGGCTGTTCGAAAGATCCTGAGTGTAAGTTGTTTTACAAGTGGGTCAAGGATTTTATCCAGCCTGTGATGGAGGACGAGGACAGATGTTGGCGCCATGAATGTGTCATGATGAAAAGAATCTGTTATGACCCTCTAAAAAATCCGATGGACATCCGATATGCTGCCGACGGTCTGTATATCAACGATATGCGAATCAACTAACATTATTAATCTTTTAAACAAGTTATTACGATTATGAAACAAGCAACAAAGAAGCAGCTCCTCAACGCCCAGAAGGTGGACGGAGCCATCATCAGTGAAGAAAACGGTACCATCGCCTTCCGCAAGGCGCCATGGAACGATACCGAGGTTATCTGCGAACAGCCTAAGGTGATACCGGGCAGAATGGTATGCTCTGGCGAGAGGGGAGGCGACGAGTTCGACTTCAAGCCTTACGAGCGTACGGGCGAGAAGCTTTTCGAGGAAATCTTCAAGACCAAGCACGCCGTGGTGCGTACCACCAAGCGCACGGTGCAGGTGAACTATACCTTCAGCCGTGACCTGGACAAGCAGGACATGCTGCGCTACCTCAAGGTAGAGCACAAGGAACTGATTGCCGGATTCAAGAAGAATGTTGAATGTTGAGTGTTGAATGTTGAATTAGGCTAGCGCCCTTGCGACCGTTAGGCAATTCAACATTCAACATTAAATTCAACATTCAACACTCAACATTAAATTCAACACTCAACATTCAACACTCAACATTAAATTCAACATTCAACACTCAACATTCAACATTAAATTCACCATTCAACATTCAAAAAAATGGAACATATTATAGCATATAATCCGTACAAGAATGGCAATAAAGGGAGCGTAAGCTCCCAGCCACTCTCGGTCTACGACAAAACCATCGCTTATCCCTGGATGGCAGACCTGGTAGCCGCCATCCGTGGGGGTAACGATGAACTGAAAAAGCAGCTGCCTTTCCGCTGCGCTCACTACTACCAGTTCCGGGACAACAGACGCTCGCAGAAGAACGCCGTGGCCGAAAGCTTCCTCTTCCAGACTACCATCGATGTGGATGATAAGAAATATGTGGACAAGGCGATAGAGAAGGCACGTGAGCTGAACTGCAGCGACACCATCTGGAAGGGAGCCTTGCTGCACCTGGAGTACTCTGCCCGCAAGAAGCTGCACATCGACATCCGCCTGCCCGTCGGCATGACTATCGAGGAGACGCAGCGAGCCTATTGCGAGGCGCTGGGCGTGCCCTACGACGAGAGCTGCATCACGCCTGAGCGCATGCTCTTCATCACCGACAAGGAGTCGGAAATCTATCGCTCGCCCCACTGGTACGAGGTGCTGCCACAGGAAGAGCTGAAGAAGCGCAGACAAGCCTACCTGGACCGTGGACTCACTATCGACGGGCGAATCCAGCAAGGCACCCAGCCAAAACCACTCAACATTCAACATTCAAAACTCAACACTCAACAAAATGTTCAAGACCATCGACTTTCGGGCTCTGACAGCCATCACGCTGTTTCTGCTGGCTCTGCTATTCAGCCTGCCCAACCTTGTGATAGCAATGCTGCTCATGCTGCTCATCTCAGCCCTGCTGGAGCTCATCAGGATGCTGGGGCAGAGGCAACCGTCAAGAACCTAGCAGCCTTCGACCTCTTCCGCAATGCGGCAGGTCTGAAGGACGTAGACATCAACACCCCAGGCTCGCGCCACTCATCACTCCTGGCTATCATGAGCGCAGGCGCATCGAGAGTGATGCCTGAAGACGAACTGAAGGCGGTGGTGGCGCAGAAGATGCCTGCCTTTTCGCAGGAGCGTGACTGCCAGCAGCTCATCCACGATTTTTATGCGAAATATGGCGACAGTTCGAAGCCGATGTCGCAAGCCGTAATCCGCATCAATGCTCAGGCTGAGAAGTCATCCCAGAAGGATGCCGTGGCATTCAAATCCGCAAGTTCTGTGGGTTCCGAAGGCGGCACGGATTCCAATGCGGAAGATGATAAATTAACTCCGCCTCCGATGCCCGAACATCTCCCAAAACTCGTGGAGCTGCTGTTATCGAAGACACCGGACGTATACAAGCCAGCCGTGGCACACGCCATCTTCCCGCCACTTGCTACACACCTCTGCAAGACCACCTTTAAATATATTGACAATGTGGAGCACGAGGCTACCCTGATGTGCTGTCTGCTGGCGGGCACGGGTGCAGGCAAGAACTGTGTGCAGATGCCCATCAACATGATTATGGAGGACATCAGACAGCGCGACCGTGAGAACCTGCAACGGGAGAAGGAATGGAAAGAAGAGGTGACACGCAAGGGTGCCAACAAGGATAAGCGCAAGCGTCCGGAAAACCTCATCATCCAGGAGATAGATGCCGATATGACCAACCCGGCATTCGTGATGCGCACGGCTGAGGCTCAGGAACATTTCCTCTATACAACGCTCAACGAGATAGACCAGTTCGACGCCCTCAAGGGACAGGGCAACCAGCAGTTCAAAATCATGTGTCTTGCCTTTGATCCAGGCAACTCATACGGCCAGACCCGCGTGGGCACATCGAGTATCACCGAGCGCATCACCATCCGGTTCAACTGGAATGCATCGACCACCGTCCAACTGGGGCAGCGATATTTCTCCAAGGTGCTCACCGACGGACCTATCAGCCGCATCAACTTCTGTACCATCCCAGAGCGGGAAATCGGTGCCGAAATGCCAGTATACGGCGAATACGACGATGCTTTCAGAGAGGCGCTCAGACCGTACATAGAGAATCTGTGCAAGGCGTCGGGTAGGATAGACTGTGCTGAGGCTTTCGCCCTGGCAGAAAAGTTGAAAGATGAGAACGCCGACTTTTCGCGCATGTCGCAAAACAGGGTGTTCGAGAATCTCTCCTTCCGTGGCAACGTTATTGCCTTCCTCAAGGCTTGCGTGCTATACGTGGCAAACGGCTGCAAATGGGAACCCGAAATAGAAGAGTTCATCAGATGGAGCGAGAGCTACGACCTGTGGTGCAAGATGATTTTCTTTGGTGCCAGCATAGCCAAGGCTAATGAGGTAGGAGAGAAATCGAGTAAGCGAGGACCAGCCAACCTGCTGCAGCAATTGCCAGACACCTTTACCTACACGCAGGCTGAAATGGTACGTCTACATAACGACTTCGGCAAGAAGGGTACGGTGACGATGCTGAGAAACTGGGTGAACCGTCATTATATCGAGAAAATTCCTCCGAAGGGAGTAAATGCCGACGGAGCTGACGGAAAGCAAGGCGGAAAGGTGTTCAGTATTCAGTTATTCAGTTTTAAGAAGCTATTATTCCGTTCTGACGGACTCGACCTGAGATGTTTCAACGCAAAATAGTTTAACACTTAACATTCAAACAAAATGGAAATAGTATTAAAGCGTATAGCTAAAAAGGGAACTTATACCATCGGCAGACTCTATCTGCTGACCGATAGTAGTGTAAAGCGTAACTCGCTGCCCGGCAAGAAGAAAGACGACAAGTGCAAATTGATTCATACCTTTGACTGCCAGCTGTTGTCCAAAGATACATATCTCTGCGATACCATGGAGCCTACATGGCGCAATCTGTTGGGTATCAAGCTAAAGCCAGAGGAAGTGGATGCCCGCTATAGCCGCAAGAGCGGCGTGAAGGCGCGTAAGGTACCTGGCCATACTGCCATTCCTGAGGGTACTTATCCTGTGGTCATATCGTATTCGCCAAGATTCAAGCGTTGGCTGCCATTGCTGTTGGGCGTGCCGAATTTCGAGGGCATCCGCATCCATGCAGGCAATTATCCTGATGATACGCAAGGCTGCATCCTTGTTGGAGAGAACAAGTTCGAGGGCATGGTGGTGAACTCCCGTATCTGGCTGCAGCGGCTCATCAACGCCATGACAGCGGCGCGCGACCGAGACGAAAGTATCTGGATAACCATCCTATAGACAAACAGCATCCCTGCATAAGGGATGCTGCTAATCTGTTTTTATATATTTTCTGACTGAAAACGTTCTTAAAGCTTTGACCAGTCGATGCTGCGGATAAATGCCAAGGTTGAAACCCAATCGCAGTCGAGGCAGAATGGAGTAGGAACATCCGGGGTGTTGTAATAAGCCAGGGTAAACTCTGTATCTGTATCCTTAAATGCCTTGTGGTCGATGGTTGCCTGCTTGAAAAACTGGGTTACGAGCGGCTTGTTCTTGCTTGAAGCCTCCTTCAGTCGCCTCTGATAGAGCGTAATATAAACGCTCATGGCGTAGGCCTGCTCGTTGAGATAGCGAACCTTGATGTTCAAGGTGTCCTTGCTCAGATTCTTGTCGAGCATTACATACGGTGGCAGAATCTTGCTGCGCATGTAGGTCATTGCGTCAAACTTGAAGAGGGCTGTACGGCGCTCGTCCATGCTCTTCGTGGTGTCGTTGATGATTGCATCAGAAGTGCGGAGCACCTCGTTTAATACATCCTGGGCGCTTGCCTTAGCTATGCTGAGGGTGAGCGCAAATAATAATATTATGTATCTCATCTTTCTGAAATTATTAATTATCAATTTTTTTTAATCGTTGGTGTGGCGCATGAGGAAGATGCTGTGGTCGATGCACGCTGGCAATTCTTCCTTATAATGCGTTACCATGATCATGGTTTTGTTCTGGCGGCGACAGAAGGCTTCGATGACGTCTTTTACAAGACGGCGGTTGCGGTTGTCGAGTCCGTGGAGCGGCTCATCGAGAATCAGCAGTTCCGGATCCTTGACAAAGGCACGTGCCAGGAGAACGAGGCGCTGTTCGCCGCTGGAGAGCTTCAGGAAACCACGGTCTTCAAGACCTTCCAGTCCGAAGACTTTCATCCAGAAGCGGCACTTGTCCATATCTTCTTCCTTTGGCTTCACATAGAGGCCTACGGAATCCATCAGACCGCTTGCCACGATGCGGATGGCTGGCAGGTCGCGCTGGTAAGAGCGGTGAAGCTCAGGCGATACGTAGCCGATGTGTTTCTTGATGTCCCAGATGCTTTCGCCGCTGCCTCGAGGATTATCGAAGAGGGTAATGTCGCAGGCGTAACTCTGCGGATTGTCGGCACAAACCAGACTGAGGAGCGTACTCTTTCCGGCTCCGTTCTGTCCGCTCAAAGCCCATCGCTCGCCGTTCATCACGGTCCAGTCGAGGTCGTTGAGGATGATTCGCTCGCCATACTGTATGCGTACCTTGTTCATCTTCACCACTTCCTGGGTGTGATATTCGCGGTCGCTGTAAGGTTGGTCTACGATGGCCTGTTCCAGCTCCGGGCTCAGCACATGGGCAGGCACGGATTCTCTGCCGGCAAGATATTCGGCGAGGGTTACCTTAGGCTGAACCTTCATATCCTTCACTTCTACCACGTGGGTGATGAAATCGGGAATATCATCGCTCTTGCTCAGTACGAGGATAATCTGCAGGGCTCGCTCTGAAGAGAGGGTCTTGAGCAGTTCCTTGAGCTGGTCGCGGGTTTCAGCATCGAGTCCGATAAACGGATTGTCCATGATGAGCACGCGAGGCTCTGAGAAGAGGGTAGAGGCAAGTTTGAACTTGCGGAGCTCGCCACTTGAGAGCAGGATGGTGTATTTGTCCATCAGGTGCTGCATGTGGAAGAGTTTGTAGATGTGCTGCTGCAGGGCTCTGCGCTCCGGTGTGTCTTCACCGGCCATCTGGTAGGCTTCTTCTAGCTTATCCTTTACGATAGGGGTGTTTTCGTCTATCTCGAGCTGGTTCCAGCGCTGCTGCAGGAAATAAGTGCGGTCGTTATCGCCTCCGTAGGAGTCGCGGAAGGTAATATACTTGATGTTGTCGCTCACCATTGTTTTCTGACTAGGTGAGAAATCGTAATCAGGGTCGTGCATCAGGAGTGGGTGGCGACCTACGATGATGTCGACAAACATTGATTTTCCTCCACCGTTCGGACCTACGATAGCGATGTGTTCACCATCGCACGCCTCGAAGTTTACGGGTTCTGCCATACGCCATTCAGGCATACGGGTAACACCATTTTTAATGCTAATAATCTTTTGCATCTCTCTTATTTTTTTATTCTACTCTGATTCTTTGTTGCAAAGTCTTTCCAGCTGCTGTAGTGCTTGGCGTCGGTCTCCGGACGGTTCATCTGCAGAAAGTGGCAGTAGGCTGCCCCCAGTGCATCGGTAGCGTCCATGAACTTCGGCATTTCGTCTTGCTGAATATGGAGCAGTCGTTGCAGCATTCCCGCCACCTGTTCCTTCGAAGCCTGTCCCTGTCCTGTAATGGCCATCTTGATTTTGAGCGGCGCATATTCGTGGATAGGAACGCTGTGATGAATGGCGGCTGCGATGGCTACTCCCTGCGCTCTGCCCAGCTTGAGCATCGACTGCACGTTCTTGCCGAAGAAGGGGGCTTCGATGGCCATCTCATCGGGCAGATAGCTGTCGATGATGCCGGTTACGCGGTCGAAGATCTTGCCCAGCCGGAGATAGGGATCGCTCTCTTTGCGCATGTCGATGACGCCCATCACCACCAGTTCGGCCTTGTTGCCGATGATGCGGATTACGCCATAGCCCATCACGTTGGTTCCGGGGTCAATGCCGAGAATGATCTTCTCTGTATTCGATTTCTTGATCATCGCTGATAAATCTCCTGACTTTAAAAAATGCTGTTTTAACGGTCCATATAAGGATTGTGAGCGAGCTCTTCGCCTATGCTGGTGTATTCGCCATGACCTGGGAGAACCTGGGTTTCGTCAGGCAACTGACCGAGATGGCGCAGACTGTTGATGATGCGGAACATGCTGCCTCCAGGGAAATCGGTTCTGCCGATAGAGCTGTGGAAGAGGGTGTCGCCGGTGAAGGCTACGTGCTCTGCCTCGCAATAGAAGGTGACGGAACCGCTGCTGTGGCCCGGAGTGGCGATGACCTGGAACTCGTGGTTGCCGAACTTGATGACCTCTTCATCTTCGAAGAATCTGCCAATAGGCGGAAACTGGTAATCGAGTTGCATCTGATAGAAGGTTTCTGCCTGCTTGGCGAGTCCCTTCATCAGGTTTTCATCTGCTGCCGATACTTCCGGTTTCAGTCCGAACTCCTGGTAGATGGTGTTGTTGCCGAAGTTATGGTCAAGATGGCCATGGGTTACGAGCAGGTGAACGGGCTTGAGCTGGTTCTCCTTAATATATTGTGTAATAGCCGTGCGCTCTTCCGGATAGAAGGCGCCGCAATCGATGATGACGCATTCCTTGGTCTCATCGCTCACCACGTAGCAGTTTTCCTGCAACATGTTTACTTGAAATCTTTCTATATGTAACATTTCTTACTTTGAACTTTATGATTACTTTTCACTCTTCACTTCTATTACGCCGGAACGTAAACCAGTTGCTTGTCCTGGCTGAACCATTCTTCATCGAAGAAAGTGCTGAGCGGAGTGATTTCTGAAATCTTGAAGTATTGCTTCAGTTCTTCTTTCAGATTACCGCCTTTCAGACACAGAAGTCCGTTAGGCAGAGCGTTTTGTCCCTTCTGCTTAAAGTTTTTCTTGATAATCTTCATCAGGTCAGGAAGCTGCATTACCGCACGGCTAACCACGAAATCGTACTTGCCTTTTTCGTCCTCTCCGCGCAGATGCTCTGCCTTGAGATTCTGCAGATTGATGGCCGTAGCCACCTCGTTGCAGACTCTGATTTTCTTGCCCGTTCCATCTATCAGTTTGAACTTGCATTCAGGGAAGAGGATGGCGAGCGGAATGCCCGGGAAACCACCGCCGCAGCCGAAATCGAGAATCTCCGTGCCCGGACGGAAATGGATGGCCTTGGCTATTGCCAGAGAATGGAGCACGTGGTGCTCGTACAGATTATCGATGTCCTTGCGGCTGATGACATTGATCTTGCTGTTCCAGTCGCGGTATAATGCATCGAGTGCCTCGAACTGCTTTTTCTGCTCTTCCGTGAGGTTCGGGAAGTATTTCTCTATTATTTCTATCATATAATTATATGTATTCTTCTTTATTTCTACTGATTTTTCTGCAAAGGTAGTGTAAAAAATCGGAAAACACGTAATAAAAACATCAAAATCTGTCAGATTATGCTCGTATATTAAGTTTTTTGCGTAACTTTGCACCCGTTTTCAATATAATTTAAGCAAAAATAGATAAAAACAGACAAGAAAATATGATAAAAGCAGCACTCTTCGATCTGGATGGTGTGGTTTTCGATACAGAATCACAGTACTCCATCTTCTGGGGAATGATAGGCAGGGAGTATCATCCGGAAATGCCCGATTTCGAATATCGCATCAAAGGACAGACTCTGGTTCAGATTTACGACAAGTATTTCACCGATGAAGCCGTCTTCGCCCACATCGAAGGTTTTACAGGCGCAAAGGAGGAACAGGCTAAGATTACAGCCCGACTGGATGAGTTTGAAAAGACCATGCAGTATGAATATATTGCGGGGTTCGAAGACTTCATCAGCGACTTGAAGAAGCATGGCGTAAAATGCGCTGTGGTAACGAGCAGCAACATTCAGAAGATGCTGAATGTCTACGACCGTCACCCGGAATTCAAGGCTTATTTCGACCGCGTGCTGACCAGCGAGGATTTCGCCGAAAGCAAGCCTCATCCAGACTGCTATCTGAAAGGTGCAGCCTATTTCGGTGTGGAACCGGAGGACTGTGTAGGGCTGGAAGACAGCTTCAACGGACTGAAGGCGGTGAGAGCCTCAGGAGCCTTTACCTTAGGTCTTGCCACAACGAACAGCAGAGAAGCCATAGAGCCGCTATCCGACTATGTGATAGATGATTACAGAGGTTTCGACTTTGCTGATTTGCAGCGCATCGTGGATGATGCGAAATAGATTCAACGCAGAACAATAAATAAATCAAAATAAAAAATGGGATATTTATCTACTGACAAGAAGAAAATTACCACCAAGACCTTCGCAGAAATGAAGAAGGCTGGCGAGAAAGTAACCATGCTGACAGCATACGACTTTACAACAGCCGGAATTATAGATGCTGCAGGAATTGACTCTATATTAATAGGTGATTCGGCCAGCAATGTGATGGCAGGAAATGCAGACACATTGCCGATTACCGTTGACCAGATGATTTATCACGCCCGCAGCGTGGCACGTGCCTGCCAGCATGCTTTCGTGGTTTGCGACATGCCTTTCGGCAGCTACCAAATCAGCAAGGAAGAGGCGCTGCGCAATGCTTGCCGCATGATGAAGGAAACGGGTGTAGACGCTCTGAAACTGGAAGGCGGCGTAGAAATCTGCGAAACCGTTAAGGCGCTGGTTAATGCCGGAATCCCGATTCATGGTCATCTCGGACTTACCCCGCAGAGCGTGAACAAGTTTGGCGGTTATGGCATTCGTGCCAAGGAAGAGGCTGAGGCACAGAAACTTATCAGCGACGCCATTGCGCTGGACGAAGCAGGCTGCTTTGCCATCGTGCTGGAGAAGGTTCCTGCTAAGCTCGCTGCTGAAGTAAGCAAGAAGGTAAAGGCTGTAACAATCGGAATCGGTGCAGGTAACGGCTGCGACGGACAGGTTCTGGTTTATGCTGATGCACTCGGAATGACACAGGGCTTCAAGCCTAAGTTCCTGCGCCACTTTGCTCAGGTAGGCGAGGAAATGACCAAGGGTGTGAAGGCTTATATTGATGCGGTGAAGACCGTAGATTATCCTAGCGCTGAAGAGAGTTATTAACATTAACTCTCTTTTTAGCGAAGTGTAAGAGAGTATAAATACGATAGATTCATAAAAGAGTTTAGAATAATGGATACACAAAATACACCAGTACATATCAAACTGTGGCACAAGGACTTCTGGCGATTATGCTTTGCCAACCTCTTGCTGATGTCGAGTGTGTACATGCTCGTTTTTGCCATTCCTTATTTCCTGATTCAGGAGAATTTCCAGCAGTGGCAAATTGGGTGTGTGCTTCTTGCATACGGCTTGGGATTGTTTCTGTTTGGCGGCTTCTGCTCTTATCTGGTGCAGCGCTACCGCAGGAATATGGTCTGTCAGCTTTCCATTTTAAGTGTGGTTGTTTGTCATTCGGTTCTTTACTATCTGGATACGTTCTGGAACATCAGGTTTTCTTTTGAGATTCTCCTGGCGGTCCGTTTTCTGTTGGGAGCATTTCTGGGACTGGCTCAGATGACGCTTGCCAGTACACTGGTTATTGATTCCTGCGAGTCGTTCCAGCGCACCGAGGCTAATTATATTACCTCCTGGTTTGCCCGCTTTTCGATAGCTGTAGGACCCTTGGTGGCATTTTTTGTTTACAACTATTTCGGCATGGGTTATGTTTTCCCTACGGCTTCGTTGCTGGCTTTGGGAGCCTTCGTGCTGGTTTCTCGCGCCAAGTTTCCTTTCAAGGCGCCTGCCGAAGGAATCAAGACTTTCAGCCTCGACCGCTTCTATCTGCCACAGGGAACTCCGCTGTTTGTCAATATCATCCTGATTACTTTTTCTGCGGGATTATACTTTTCTGTTCCTCATTCTACTGGTAACTTTCTGATGATTTTCGGAGGATTGGTCTTGGCGTTTCTGGCAGAAAAGTTTGTCTTTGCTGATGCAGATCTGAAGAGTCAGATAATCGTAGGTCTGATATTGTTGGCTTCTGCTGAACTGATTTCGTTCGGAAGTCAGGAGTTTGCTGTAGAAATCGTGGTTCCAACCTTGCTGGGTTTCAGCTTGGGAATCATCGGAAGCCGTTTCCTGCTCTTCTATATCAAGCTTGCCAAACATTGCCAGCGCGGCACGAGCGTGAACTCATTCTTCCTGGCTTGGGAATTGGGATTGAGCTTGGGACTCGGTCTCGGATTCCTGTTCCATAATCTTCCGGCGAGAGCGCATTTTGACGTAGATCATCCTGTATATAATATGGTTGAATCGGGTATGTTGCACTATGCACTTCTTTTTACAATCGTATCGTTGCTGGTGTACAATTTCTTGGTTCATCCATGGTACATGAAGCATAAAAACAGATAAAATATTTGAAATCTAGTTTGTTTCATAAAAGCTATTCTTTAAAAGAACCTAAAAATAGCTTTTATGAAACATTTTTAATATTATTTAGATAGGTTTTTTCGCTTTTGTGGCTTAATTTGAGTACTTTTGCGTTTAGTTTTGGAAATATATTGTTTGAATTAAGAAATTAAACGTAAAAATATAGAATTATGGCAGAAGCTATTGATATCCGCGAATTGAATATCCGGATAGAACAACAAAGTCAGTTTGTTACCAACCTGGTAATGGGCATGAATAAGGTAATCGTAGGTCAGAAACACCTCGTAGATTGCCTTCTTATCGGTCTTCTCTCTGATGGTCATATCCTGCTTGAGGGTGTACCTGGACTGGCGAAGACACTTGCAATCAAGACATTGTCACAGCTTATCAGCTCCGACTATAGCCGCATTCAGTTTACTCCTGATTTGTTGCCTGCCGATGTGGTGGGTACTCAGATTTATTCACAGAAAGACGAGGCTTTCCATGTAAAGCGCGGTCCTGTCTTCGCCAATTTCGTCTTGGCAGATGAGATTAACCGTGCCCCAGCCAAGGTGCAGAGTGCGCTGCTCGAAGCCATGCAGGAACACCAGGTTACCATTGGCGATGAAACCTTCAAACTGCCTAGTCCGTTCCTGGTAATGGCTACACAGAACCCTATCGAGCAGGAAGGAACCTATCAGTTGCCTGAAGCACAGGTAGACCGTTTCCTGTTGAAGGTAATCATCGATTATCCTACACTGGAAGAGGAGAAACTCATCATCCGCGAGAATATTCAGGGCGGACTTCCTGAGGTTACACCTGTAACATCAGCAGAGGAGATTCTGAAGGCTCGCAAGATAGTAAACGAGGTTTATCTCGATGAGAAGATTGAGCAGTATATTGCCGATATCGTCTTTGCTTCTCGTTATCCAGACCGCTATGGACTGGGCGAACTGAAAGACATGATTACCTTCGGCGGCAGTCCTCGTGCCAGCATCTCTCTTGCCAAGGCAGCCAGAGCTTATGCGTTTATCAAGCATCGCGGCTATGTGATTCCAGAAGATGTAAGAGCTGTAGCCCATGACGTAATGCGCCATCGTATCGGCCTTTCTTACGAGGCTGAGGCAAGCAATGTGACAAGCGAGGAAATCGTGAGCCGCATCATTAATAAGGTGGAAGTGCCTTGATCGTTAACAGTTTATAGTTAACAGTTTATAGTTAACAGTTGATAGTTTATAGTTAATAGTTTAGGATTTTGGATACACAAGATATCTTAAAAAAGGTTCGGAAGATAGAAATCAAGACTCGCGGACTGAGTCAGAACATCTTCGCAGGTCAGTATCATTCTGCCTTCAAGGGTAGGGGAATGGCCTTTGCCGAGGTGCGCGAATATCAGTATGGCGATGATGTGAGAGACATCGACTGGAACGTGACCGCCCGCTTTCATAAGCCTTACGTCAAGGTGTTTGAAGAGGAAAGGGAACTTACGGTGATGCTGCTCGTGGACGTCAGCGGGTCGCTCGATTTCGGTACGATGAAGCAGATGAAGCGCGATCTGGCTACTGAGATTGCTGCCACACTCGCCTTCAGTGCCATTCAGAACAATGACAAGATAGGTGTCATCTTCTTCTCTGACCGTATCGAGAAGTACATTCCGCCTAAGAAAGGAAGAAAGCATATTCTCTATATCATCAGAGAAATGCTCAACTTCCAGCCGCAAAGCCAGCGTACCGACATCGGTTGCGCCCTGGAATATTTCACCCGCGTGATGAAACGCCACTGCACAGCTTTCGTAATCAGCGACTTCTACGATCATAAGGATTTCCAGCATCAGCTGCAGATTGCCAACCAGAAACATGATGTAGTAGCCATCCAGGTTTACGACCCGCGTGCCAAGGTGCTGCCTGACGTAGGACTGCTCAAGGTGATGGACGCAGAAACCGGACATGAGATGTATATTGATACGAGTTCGAAGAAACTGCGAATGGCCCATACCCAGCAATGGCTGATGCAGCAGGAGAATCTGAAAACCGATTTTGCCAAAAGCAAGGTCGACTGGACTTCGATTGCCACTAACGAGGACTTCTCGAAGGCGCTCCTGATGCTTTTCAAGCAGAGGGGCTGACGATGCTCAGTTATCTGAAACACATTGCTCTATGGCTTGAAAAACGAAAGTTCAAAGCTCAAAGTAAAGAAACTATGTTTAAAGTAAAGAATATCATATTGTCGCTCGCTCTCCTGGGGTGCTCAGGCTTAGCTCAAGCCCAGCAGGTAGAGCAACGCATCGACTCGCTGCAGATACTGATAGGACAGCAGACCGTGCTGCATCTGAAGGCTTCGGTAAAGCAGGGCGATAAGGTAGAATTGCCATCTTTCAAGCCGCAGCAGCAAATTACGCCGGGAGTGGAAGTGGTAGAGCAGAGTAAAGGCGACACTTCGCACATAGGCGACGACCGCATGGTGGTGAGCCGCGACTATACGCTGACATCGTTTGATGAAAAGGTGTATGCGATTCCTGCGCTCAATGTGAAGGTAAACGGCAAGAACTGTCATGGAAACCAGCTTGCGCTGAAGGTGCTCACCGTGCCCGTAGATACGGTTCATCCCAACCAGTTCTATCCGCCTAAGGATGTTCAGGATAATCCTTTCTCCTGGAGCGAATGGAGCTCGCTGTTCTGGTTGAGCCTATTGCTGTTAATCCTCTGTGGCGCATGGCTTTATTTGCGCAACAGATTGAAGAATAACAAGCCAATCATCACCCATATCCGCATCGTAAAACGTGTTCCGGCTCATGAAAAGGCGCTGAATCAAATCAACGTCATCAAGCAGCAGCACGTTGAGAATCAGGAAACACAGAAGGCTTACTACACCCAGCTTACCAATACGCTGAGAGAATATATCGTGAGCCGTTTCGGATTCAATGCGATGGAAATGACCAGTATGGAAATCATCGAACGTTTGCGCGAAGCAGGCGACCAGAAGATGATTGATGAACTGAAGGAACTCTTCCAGACTGCCGATCTCGTGAAGTTTGCCAAATATGAAACCCTGGTGAATGAGAACGATGCAAACCTGGTGAATGCCATCAACTTCATCGACCAGACCAAGACAGATGAGAAACCTACTGAAGAAAAGGTGGTTCCGCAGCTGACCAACGAAGAGCAGAAGACGCAATCTCAGCGCCGCCTCATCAAGTCGCTCCTTTGGATAGGAGCCATCGTAGGTCTGGCTCTGTTGGGTTACATCATTTACCAGTCAGCCATGCTGCTGATGTAAAGCAGGGTGTTCTTATGAAACGTTTCGCCGGGCAAAGCGGTTTATTCCGAAACTCTTAGCCTGGCTATAAATAGAAAAATATAGAAATGGAATTTGCAAGTAAAGGCTATTTTCTGTTGCTCCTGTTGCTGATACCTTATATATTATGGTATTTCCTCTACAGGAAGAAGAATGCGCCAACCATGCGCATGAGCGACACGAAAAAGTATCAATATGCTCCGAAGAGCCTGCGTGTGCGTCTCATCCATCTGCCAATGGTGCTGAGATGCATCTGTTTCGTGCTCATCGTCTGTGCGATGGCTCGTCCGCAGACGCATACGGCTTGGGACAACAAGACGGTGGAAGGCATTGACATTATGTTGGCGATGGACGTTTCCACCTCTATGCTTGCCGAAGATTTGAGACCGAACCGTATGGAAGCGGCTAAGGATGTGGCAACAGAATTCATCTCGGGAAGACCGAACGACAACATCGGTCTGACTATCTTTGCCGGTGAAGCCTTCACCCAGTGCCCGATGACAACCGATCATGCCAGTCTGTTGCGCCTCTTGCAGGCAACCCGTACGGATATTGCCGCCCGAGGACTGATTGACGATGGAACTGCAGTGGGAATGGGACTCGCCAATGCCGTGAGCCGCCTGAAGGATTCTAAGTCAAAATCGAAGGTTGTGATTCTTCTTACCGACGGCAGTAACAACATGGGTGAAATCTCGCCAATGACCGCAGCAGAGATTGCCAAGAGCTACGGAATCCGCGTTTACACCATCGGTGTAGGAACCAACAAGGTGGCTCCTTATCCAATGCCTGTGGCAGGAGGAGTACAGTACGTCAACATTCCGGTAGAGATAGATACGAAGACGCTGAGCGACATTGCGCAGACAACCGATGGTAACTTCTATCGCGCAACGAACAATAACGAGCTGAAGAAGATTTACAGGGACATTGATAAACTGGAGAAAACCAAGTTTAATGTCAAGCATTTCGCTAAGCGATATGAAGCTTATCAGCCATTCGCCCTGGCAGCTCTCCTGGTATTGCTGGTAGAAATCCTGCTCCGCATCACCTGGTTCAGAAGAATTCCGTAATTCGGATACTGAGCCATCACTGATTATCGGAGATATTCCGCTATCTTTCGGAGATATTCTGCTATCTTTCGGAGATATTTTACCAGTTATCGGAGATATTTTACTGATTATCGGATAATCGAATAGAAGATATAATTAGAATAGAAAATGTTAAGATTTGAAGATCCTATATTTCTTTGGCTGTTGTGGATTATACCAGTACTGATTCTGATCAGACTGATAGGATGGAGAAGAAGAAAGGCTAAACTGAAGAAACTCGGCGATCCGGAACTTCTGAAACAGCTCATGCCCAACATCTCCAAATATCGCCCTACAGTTAAGTTTGTGCTGATGCTCGCAGCCTTGGCGCTTCTCATCGTGATGGTAGCTCGCCCGCAGATGGGCAGCAAGATTTCTCACGATAAGCGACATGGTATTGAAACCATCATCTGCCTCGATATTTCAAATTCCATGCTCTGTCAGGACGTGGTTCCATCCCGTTTGGACAAGAGTAAGATGCTTATCGAAAATCTGGTCGACAACTTTAACAACGACAAGATTGGACTCATCGTCTTTGCAGGCGATGCGTTCGTGCAGTTGCCAATCACCACCGATTATGTCTCGGCAAAGATGTTTCTCCAGAACATAACCCCTGGTCTTATCCAGACCCAGGGAACCAATATCGGAGCAGCCATCGATTTGGCTTCCAAGAGTTTCACCCAGCAGGAGAATGTGGGCAGAGCCATCATCGTTATTACCGATGGCGAAAACCATGAGCCTGGCGCACAGGAGGCAGCGGCTGCTACCAACAAGAAAGGAATCAATGTCTTTATCCTGGGCATAGGTAACACCAAGGGAGCACCAATCCCTATGGGCGACGGCTCTTATCTGAAGGACAATGCGGGCAACACCGTAATGACCGCCCTGAATGAGCAGATGTGCAAGGAACTTGCCCAGGCAGGCAAGGGTCAGTACATTCATGTAGATAATACCAGCGATGCGGAAAGAGCATTGAATGATGATATTGCCAAATTGCAGAAAGGCGATGTGACGAGTGTGGTTTACAGTGCTTATGATGAACAGTTCCAGGCTGTAGGTATTCTTGTCATCCTGTTGCTTATCATCGAAATCTGTCTGCTTGAGGTAAAGAATCCTCTGCTCAGAAACATCAAGTTTTTTAAGAAAGACATCAGGAAGCCTTTCTGATAAACGTTTATACATTATTATATAATAGGAATGAGATATTTAAGATATATATTGGTTTTTGCCCTGATGGTGCTGGGCTTGGCGAAGGTGGGAGCACAGAACGACCGCAACTTCATCCGCCAGGGAAACCGCGCCTATCATAAACAGAAGTGGGCTGCAGCCGAAACGCAATATCGCAAGGCTATCTCCAAGAACCAGAAGAATGCGCAGGCTGTCTATAATCTGGGGTGCGCCCTGATGATGCAGCAGAAGGATTCGATGGCGATGATACAGTTTGAGAATGCTTCGAAACTGGAAACGAACAAGATTCGACGCGCCAGAAGTTACCACAACATGGGTGTGGTCATGCAGCAGCATCAGCAATATGCGCAGGCCATAGGATGTTATGAGAACGCCCTGCGCTGCAATCCGCAGGACAATGCAACCCGATATAATCTTGCCCTCTGCAAGAAACTGCTTAAAAACCAGAAGCAGAACAAGCAGAACGATAAGAACAAGAACAACAAGAATAAAAACAAGGACAAGAACAAAGACAAGCAGAATAAGGATCAGAACAAAGATCAGAATAAAGACAAGAACAAGAACGATAAAAATAAGAACAACCAGAATAAGAACAATCAGCAGAATCAGAACAATCAGGACAAGATGAGCAAAGATAATGCTGAACAACTCTTGAACGCTGCCATCCAGCAGGAGAAGGATACGAAGCGTAAGATGCAGAAAGCGATGAGTCAGCCTCGCCGCAAGCAATATGAGAAAAACTGGTAAAAAGTAAAATAATACAACGAGCATAATAGATTTAGAACATGAAACATATAGGTTGGTTTATTATTATATGGGCAATGCTTCTGGGCTTCAGTTTGCAGCTGAAAGCCCAGCATATCAGTGTGTCGGCACCAACACACGTGGCGGCGGGAGAAAACTTCCGTGTGGCCTATACCATCAATACACGTGATGTAGAGGAATTCCGCCTGGGCGGAGTAGGAGAAGGACTTGAGGTAATCGCTGGTCCTTACACCTCATCGCAGTCCAGTTATCAGATGATCAATGGCCATACTTCCTCTTCATCGTCGGTAACCATTACCTATACGCTCTACGCAGCTAAGAACGGAACCTTTGGCATTGGTGCCTCTCATGCCATCGTAAATGGTAAGAAACTCTCTTCCCATCCGGTTAAGATTACGGTTTCTGGCCATGCTGCACGCAACAACGGTGCTCCTTCCATGCACGGACAGAATGATTATAATGAACCACGCATGCGAACTGCCGGATCAAGAATATCAGGCAGAGACCTCTTCATCAAGGTTACAGCCAACAAGCGACGTGTTCACGAACAGGAACCGGTGCTCCTTACCTATAAGGTTTACACGCAGGTAGACCTTACCCAGCTGGAAGGCAAGATGCCTGACCTGAAGGGATTCCACAACCAGGAAGTTCCGCTGCCTCAGCAGAAGACCTTCCATACTGAAACCGTAAACGGCCGACCTTACCGATGCGTTACATGGAGCCAGTATGTCATGTATCCGCAGATGACGGGAAACCTCACCATTCCAGCCATTACCTTCAAGGGAATCGTAGTTCAGCAGAACAGAAACGTTGACCCGATGGAAGCTTTCTTCAATGGCGGTTCTGGCTATGTTGAAGTAAAGAAAGATATTATAGCTCCTAGTGTGAAAATTCAGGTTGATCCATTGCCTCAGCGCCCTGCCAACTTCTCGGGCGGTGTAGGTAAATTCAACATTACTGCTTCCATCGACAAGAAGGAAGTGAAGGCTGGTGAACCAATCACCATTCGTGTAGTGGTAGGAGGAATCGGAAACCTGAAGCTGCTCAAGCAGCCTGTCATTACCTTCCCTAAGGATTTTGACAAGTACGATGCGAAGGTGACAGACAAGACCCGCCTTACAGCCAATGGCGTAGAAGGCAATATGATTTATGACTTCCTGGCTGTGCCTCGTAATCAGGGAAATTATACCATTCCTGCGGTAGAATTCACCTATTATGATACTTCGGCTAACAAGTATAAGACAATCAAGACCCAGCCGTTTACGCTGAACGTAGAGAAGGGTGATGGAACTTCAGACAATGAAACATCAGATTTCAGCAACAAGGATAAGGACATTCATGCGCTGAAACTGGGCAAGTCTAAGCTCCATGATATTGACGATATGTTCTACGGAAGCTTCGGCTACTGGACCAGTCTGCTGGTTCCATTGGCAGCCTTCTTTGCCCTGCTCATTGTTTTCCGCCGCCGTGCTCTCGAGAATGCCGACCTTGTAAAGGTCCGTTCCAACAAGGCAAACAAGATAGCAACCAAGCGCCTGAAGAAGGCTCATCTGCTGATGCTCGGTGGCAAGCAGGAAGAATTCTACGATGAAGTGCTCCGTGCTTTGTGGGGCTATGTAAGCTACAAGCTCAACATGCCTGCCGAAAAGCTCTCACGTGAAAACATTCAGGCTATGCTCGAAAAACATTGTGTAGAGGAGAGAACTATCGAGAAGTTTACAACTGCGCTCGATGAATGTGAGTTTGAACGCTATGCGCCGGGCGACCCTGCCGGCAATATGAACCGTACATTCGAATCAGCAATGACTGCTATTATGGATATAGAAAATGCTATCAATGCAACGCGTAAGCAGCGCAAGAAGAGTGCAACCGGATACTCATTCGTCATGATGATCATGGTGATGTTGGGCTGCTCGGTTTCTGCAGGCGCTGTAACCAAGAACAATGCTGATACGGAATATCAGAAAGGTAATTATCAGCAGGCCATACGCGACTATGAGGAAATATTGAACAACTATGGTGTTTCTGCCGAAGTTTACTATAACTTGGGCAATGCTTATTACCGTACAGACAATATTACCAAGGCTGTGCTCAATTATGAGCGTGCCCATCTGCTCTCGCCAGGCGATGAAGACATCAGCTTCAACCTGCAGTTTGCACGTAGCAAGACCATCGATAAGATTACTCCGGAAAGCGAGATGTTCTTCGTAACCTGGTGGAAGGCGCTGGTCAACTTTACGAGTGTTGACTGTTGGGCAAAGACAGGCATCATAGCCATCATCATGGCGCTGGTTCTGGTCTTGGTTTATCTCTTTGGTTCGCATATCGTTTTGCGCAAGATTGGTTTCTTCGGTGGAATCTTCTTCGTGGCAGTCTTCCTGCTGAGCAATCTCTTTGCTTACCAGCAGCGGCAGATGCTCATCAACCGTACGGGAGCCATCATCATCGCTCCTTCTGTCAATGTGAAGAAGACTCCAGCCAAGACGAGCGTTGACCTCTTCCTGCTGCATGAAGGAACCCGCGTTGACATTACCGATAAGGCGATGAAAGGCTGGCGTGAAATCAAGGTAGGAGACGGCAGAGAAGGCTGGATTGAAACCAAGGCAATTGAGGAAATCTGATTAAGATAAAATCTGATTAAAATAAAGAGAATGGATTTTAGTAGGATACAAGATTTTGACATGCAGCTGTTGCATGTGTTTAACGGCAGCGAGAATGTCTGGCTCGATCAGATGGCGATGGCGCTTACGTCGGGCTGGACATGGATTCCGCTTTATATCGTCCTCTTCGTTGTTGTCATAAGAAACAACGAGATGATGGGCCAGATTGCGCTCGTAGTTGGAGGAGCGTTGCTCTGTATCTTTCTGGCTGATGGACTGGTGGATGGAATCATCAAACCGCTGGCTGAAAGATGCAGACCTTCCAGCGACCCGATGTTCAAGTATACGGTTCAGGTGGTTGACAATATGCGCCTCAAGAGTTTCAGCTTCTGTTCGGCTCATGCGGCTAATACGCTTTCGTTAGCTATCTTCTTCTCGTTGCTTATCCGCAGCAAACTGGTTACGTGGACCCTGTTATTATGGTCGCTCGTAAACTGTTGGACCCGTCTTTACCTGGGTGTTCATTATCCGGTCGACATTCTTTGCGGTCTGGCTATCGGAGCTGTGGTGGGAGTTGTCGTTTATCTTATCTACATCAGGATGTATTACCGCATCTCCCTAAAGATTAAGTATATTTCCAACCAGTATACGAGTACGGGTTACGACTATGATGATGTAGATAAAATCATGACCGTAGTGATATTTACCCTTATCATGGTTGTGTTTTATGCCACCTGTCAGATGGCACATCTTTAGTACAGAAATAAAAGTTCAAAATAGAAAGTTCAAAAAGTAAAATAAATAATGGATACAAAACACATTAAGATTAGTGATTATAACTATGATTTACCGGATGAGCGCATCGCAAAATTCCCTATCGCCCAGCGCGACCACAGCAAACTGCTGGTCTATAAGCACGGCGAGGTAAGCGATGATGTTTTCCATCATCTTCCCACATATCTCCCTCAAGGAGCCTTGATGATATTCAACAATACCAAGGTGATACAAGCGCGTCTGCATTTCCGCAAGGAAACAGGTGCGCTTATTGAGGTTTTCTTGATGGAGCCTGCAGAACCTACTGATTATGAACTCATGTTCCAGACCACCGGACATTGTTCATGGCTCTGCATGATCGGTAATCTGAAGAAATGGAAAGAGGGAAGCCTGAAGCGTGATTTCGAAATCAAGGGCCACAAGCTTACGCTCAGCGCTACCATGCGACGCGGAGATGCTCTCGGTTCTGAGGCGCAGAAAATGGTTGCCAAAGGCGGAGGAACCAACTATTGGGTTGACTTCGATTGGGACAACGACAAGGTGTCTTTCGCTGAGATTCTCGAAGCAGTAGGCGAGTTGCCTATTCCTCCATATCTCAACCGCAAGACCGAGGAGAGCGACAAGACTACCTATCAGACGGTTTATTCTAAAATCAAGGGAAGTGTGGCTGCTCCAACTGCCGGACTTCACTTTACCGATGCGGTTCTCAAGGATCTTGATGCGCATGGAATCGACCGCGAAGAAGTAACCCTGCATGTAGGAGCCGGCACATTCAAACCGGTGAAGAGTCTTGAAATCGAAGGTCATCAGATGCATACGGAATACATTGTTGTTCATCGTCGCAGTCTGGAAAAACTCATCAAGCACGAGTGCCGGGTCATTGCCGTAGGAACCACCAGCGTCCGTACCATTGAGAGCCTCTATTACATGGGTGTTCATCTGCTGAAGCATCCTGAGGCAAATGAAGAAGATCTGCACGTAAAACAGTGGGATCCTTACGAGCTTTCTGAAGATGGCAATCTGGTAGATGGAATCACTCCGATGCAGGCTATCCAGGCAATCATCGATTATCTGGACCGCAACGGTTTGGAGGCTCTCCATTCCAGCACGCAGATTATCATTGCTCCTGGCTATCAGTATAAGATTGTGAAGATGCTGGTCACCAATTTCCATCAGCCTCAGAGCACACTCCTGCTTCTGGTGAGTGCTTTCCTCAAGGGCGATTGGAGGAAGGTTTACGATTATGCTCTTTCGCATGATTTCCGTTTCCTGAGCTATGGAGATTCATCCCTGCTCATTCCGTAAAAGGAGTTAGGAAAACTATAAATTATTAATTGTAAATTATAAAATAAAAAATTATAAAATAAAATAGATGATTTCAGTAGAAGGACTGAAAGTAGAGTTTGGCGTCAAGCCTCTCTTTCATGATGTAAGTTTCGTCATCAACGACCGCGACCGCATTGCCCTGGTGGGTAAGAATGGTGCAGGAAAATCTACGATGCTCAAGATTCTCTGCGGTTTGCAGAAACCTACTGACGGCGTTGTGGCTATTCCTAACGAAACCACAATCGGTTATCTGCCACAGGTGATGAAACTGCAGGACGATACGACCGTGAAAGAGGAAACCCGCAAGGCTTTCGCCCATAATACCGAGATGAAGGCGCGTCTGGACAAGATGCAGCAGGAAATGGCCGACCGCACCGACTATGAGAGCGAAAGCTATGCTCAGCTCGTAGAGAAGTTTACCCAGGAACATGAACGCTACATGATGATGGGTGGCGAAAACTATGAGGCTGAGATAGAGCGCACCTTGAGCGGTCTTGGCTTTACGCGCGATGATTTCGAGCGCCCAACCAAGGAGTTCTCCGGCGGTTGGCGAATGCGTATCGAACTTGCCAAGATTCTGTTGCAGAAGCCTGATGTCCTGCTCCTCGATGAGCCTACCAACCACCTTGATATTGAAAGTATCCAGTGGTTGGAGCAGTTCCTGGCGCAGAGTGCCAAGGCTGTGGTTCTGGTGAGCCACGACCGTGCTTTCATCAACAATGTAACTAACCGTACCCTCGAAATTACTTGCGGAAGGGTAGAAGACTATAAGGTGAAATACGATGAGTATGTTGTATTGCGTGCTGAACGCCGCGAGCAGCAGCTCCGTGCTTACGAAAACCAGCAGAAGGAAATTGCCGACATCAAGGATTTCATCGAGCGGTTCCGCTACAAGCCTACCAAGGCGGTTCAGGTGCAGAGCAGAATCAAGCAGCTCGAGAAAATCGTGCCTATCGAGGTAGATGAGGTTGACAACAAGCAGATGCACCTCAAATTCCCTCCTTGTCTCAGAAGTGGCGATTATCCTATCATCTGCGATGAGGTGCGCAAGGATTACGGCGCACACACCGTCTTCGACCATGTTACCTTTACCATCAAGCGTGGCGAGAAGGTGGCTTTCGTGGGTAAGAACGGCGAGGGTAAGTCTACCCTGGTAAAATGTATCATGGGTGAGATTCCTTTCACCGGAACTCTCAAGATTGGTCATAATGTGCAGATTGGTTATTTCGCCCAGAATCAGGCACAGCTCTTGGATGAGAATCTTACCATCTTCCAGACTATTGACAATGTGGCAACAGGCGAAATGCGTCTGAAGGTGAACGATCTCCTGGGTGCCTTCATGTTTGGCGGCGAGACTTCAGAGAAGTTTGTCAAGGTACTGAGTGGAGGCGAACGCAGCCGACTGGCTATGATCAAACTCCTGCTCGAACCGGTGAATCTCCTCATTCTCGATGAGCCTACCAATCACCTCGACATGCAGTCGAAGGATGTGCTGAAAGAAGCCATCAAGGCTTTCGATGGAACAGCCATCATCGTGAGCCACGACCGTGAATTCCTCGATGGTCTGGTAGATAAGGTCTACGAGTTTGGCGGCGGCAAGGTTCGTGAGCATCTCGGTGGTATTTACGATTATCTCCGTGCCCATAATGCCGAGAACATCAATCAGGCTCTTGCCAACCAGAGTATGGCTTCTGCCGGTTCGCCTTCAGCCAGCACTTCCGGCTCTTCTGTCGCATCAGGTTCTACAGCCGACAGTCTTGCCTCTGCCACATCCGGCAAGCAGAGTTACGCTGAACATAAGGAACAGCAGAAGAAGATCCGCAAGGCTGAGAAAGCCGTGAAGGAATGTGAGGCGAAGATTGGAAAACTGGAAGCTAGAAAAAAAGAGATTGATGAACTCCTGATGAAACCGGAAAATGCAACCAACATGGAACTCGTGACCGAATACACAGAACTCATGAAGAGGCTCGATGAGGAGAACGAGCGCTGGATGCTCCTTTCGGAAGAACTGGAAGAAGTTTCGAAATAATAGTAATATTAATATAAAATAAAGAGAAGAAAATGAAAATGAAAATGATCTTACCGATGATGCTGATCGCAGCTCTGCCATTAGGCGCTGATGCTCAGAATAAATCGGGTCTTGTCATGAGTAATCTCGACAAGACAGTGAAGCCAGCAGACAGTTTCTATCAGTTTGCTACAGGAGGATGGCAGAAGAACAATCCTCTTCCTGCCGCTTACAGCCGTTATGGCAGTTTTGACCAGTTGGCTGAGAACAACAACAAGCGCATCAACACCATTCTTTCTGAACTCCAGAAGAAGACTTACAAGGCTGGAACCATTGAGCAGAAATTGTCTGATTTTTATAAACTCTCTATGGATGTTGACAGCCGCAATAAGGCAGGAATCGCTCCAGTAAAGCCTCTGATGGATGAGATAGAAGCTGCCAAGACCAAGGACGAGCTTCAGAAGCTTCAGGTTAAGTATGCATGGATGGGTCTCGGTTTGGGCTATGGCGCAGGTTTCGCTGCCGATGAGAAGAACGTAACCATGAACATCTACAACCTGATGCAGGGCGGTCTTACTCTCGGTGCCAAGGATTATTACCTCAACAACGATGCTGCAACCGTAGCTATCCGTGAGGCTTATAAGACTTACCTCAGCAAGATGTTTCAGCTCTACGGTTTCTCTGCTGATGAAGCTGCCAAGAAGGCTGCTGCCGTATTCCTTCACGAAACAACGCTCGCTACTTTCTCAAAGAGCCGTACCGAACTTCGTGATCCTCAGGCCAACTACAACAAGATGACCCTGGCAGAATTCAAGGAGAATTATCCTAACATTCCTCTCGAGGCACTTGCCAACGCTGAGGGAATCAAGAGCGAATATCTCAAGGAGATGATCGTAGGTCAGCCTGCTTTCTTCGCCGGTTATGACAAGGTGGCAGCTGCAGAATGTGCAGGCACATTGAAGGCTTTGATGGAGTGGGACGTCATCAGTAGTTCTGCTTCTTACCTCAGCGATGAGATTCGCGAAGCCCGTTTCGAATTCTTCGGCAAGACTATGAGTGGCCGTAAGGAGGATTATCCTCTTTGGAAGCGCGCTACTACTCAGGTAGAGGCTCAGTTGGGCGAGGCGCTCGGTCGCATCTACTGCAAGCGCTATTTCCCAGAAAGCTCTAAGAAGATGATGGAGGCACTCGTGAAGAATCTTCAGATCAGCCTCGGTCAGCGTATCGATGCTCAGACCTGGATGAGTGATGCTACAAAGAAAGCTGCTCACAACAAGCTCGACAAGTTCTATGTAAAGATTGGTTATCCTAACAAGTGGACTGATTTCAGCAAGCTCAGAATCGACCCATCTAAGAGCTATTATGAGAACGTAATGGCTTGCCGCAAGTTTGCCAACGATAAGGAGATTGCAGAGAAGGCAGGAAAGCCAGTAGATAAGGATGAGTGGTTCATGACTCCTCAGACCGTGAACGCTTACTACAATCCTACTACCAATGAAATCTGCTTCCCAGCCGGTATTCTCCAGTATCCTTTCTTCGATCCTAAGGCTGATGCAGCATTCAACTATGGTGCTATCGGCGTAGTAATCGGCCATGAGATGACTCACGGATTCGATGATCAGGGTCGTCAGTATGATGCTAGCGGTAATCTGAAGGACTGGTGGACAGCTGAAGATGCAGAAGGTTTCAACAAGCGTGCTGATATGTATGCTGATTTCTTCAGCAACATCAAGGTATTGCCTGACCTGAATGCCAACGGCCGTTTCACCCTCGGCGAGAACCTTGCCGACCATGGTGGTTTGATGGTTTCATACAATGCCTTCAAGAATGCTACAGCCAAGAAGCCATTGAAGAACAAGGATGGTTTCACTCCTGACCAGCGTTTCTTCCTCGCCTATGCAGGTGTTTGGGGACAGAACATTACTGATAAGGAAATCCGCAACCGCGTAAAGAATGATCCTCATTCTCTTGGCAAGTGGCGTGTTGATGGTGCGCTTCCTCACATCGATGCATGGTATGAGGCATTTGGTGTAAAGCAGGGCGACAAGCTGTTCATTCCTAAGAACCAGCGCCTGGAGCTTTGGTAAATCCGGAAGGGAATTTTTCCGAATAGAATTTTTCGGGAATGGTTTTCCGAATAGATAGAAAAAATAAAGTCCTGATATTTCAAACAAATGAAACATCAGGACTTTTTGTTTTATGCTTGAAATATTTTTTGATAAGAAAACAACAGAATCGGGGTTATTGCTTCTTCTCCAGTTCCTGAAGATTTTCCATCTTTTTCGATTCCAGAAATTCGTAAATTCCGCAGAGATGTTCGCGGACGCGACCATGACCGAACTCATAAACTGTGCTGACAAGACCATCGAGGAAATCACGGTCGTGACTAACCACGATGAGCGTTCCGTCGAAATCGAGCAAGGCCTGTTTCAGTACATCCTTGGTCTTCAGGTCGAGGTGGTTGGTAGGCTCATCGAGAAGCAGTACGTCTGGCGATTTCAAGAGCAGCATTTCTCGCACCGGCGATGATCTTAAGCAATGTGCTCTTTCCTGCGCCATTCTTGCCCATCAGGGCTATACGGTCCTTCTCGTTGATCTGGAAGGAAATGTCTTTGAATAGGGTGGTGCCGCTAAATTCTATGGTCAATCCATCAACTGTAATCATATTATTTTCTTCTTGTTCAAATTTTTGTTTCTTTAAGCAACTCCCCAGAATGCCCCGTTCCTGCCGTTTTCGGGGTCTTCATTGATGACCAGCGCCTGCCATCATTTATGACCCGTGCTGGTCTTAATAGAAGACCTGAGCAAGGTGCAAAAGGCTGTTCTTTCGATTGCCGGTGCAAAGATACAACATTTTGGGGCAGAATGCAAGCTTTCCCCCTGACTTTCTATGTGAGAAAAGCTATAAGTAGCTGTAATACAATAAGTTCTATTGGTTTTTTATCTGAACTTTATTGCAGAAACAATGAAAAAGCAAGAAAAGACTCGGAAGTAGCTGAAGAAATGAAAAGGGGTCATTTGGTGTCAATGTCATTTAGGGTCATTTGAAAAAGTAAATGTCACTTTCACTGCTATAGTATATATAAATATTTATTTATATATATCTATAGTGACTTTTTAACTCTCGGAAAACATAATGACCCTAAATGACTTTGACCTAATGACCCACTAAGTGTAATGCTTGAATTGGTTGTTTGTTAGAGTATTTGATAGTTCTAAATTGCTTGTATATGAGATGATTACAAAAGTTTATGTAAGTTGTGCTTTATTTGTATATGTATAATAATAATCTACATATTCGGTGTGGAATACTGCACGCTGTACCGCTCAGGTACTCATTTCCTATATCCCAATTCATTGTATTTGTCAAAAATACCTACCTTTGAAGCATGATTTCGAGTCAGAGGAGGTGCATTTTTCACTCTTAGTAGAGGGGGTAAAACATCATCCTACCCCTCATATTTTGCTTTTTTTCTTCGAAAACTCACTAAAAAGCACTGATTTTTACCTCTTTTGGTTTCTGTTTTGTGTAGGTAAGGATAATTTACATTACTCAGACTGATTGCGCTTCTTGCTCTGTTTCTTTTAGCGGATCATAAATCCATAATAGTTTGCTGTACAGGAGTGAATTGCAAATCCGCCAGAACTTAATGAGAATAATTTCCGGAACAGATGGAATAGGTAAACTGCCAGAATAGAGATTTTATCTTTACAAAACAATTCTGAATTGCCCCTAAAGAACTCAATCTTAAAATCACGATTTTTCCCTATGTTTCATCTCTTATTTCCAATTTTTACATGAATATGGAGCATTTTTAAACAAAAAAGACCTTGATTGCAGAACGCAACCAAGGTCTTCGGAGATTATATATTTAACCTATTGAAATCTCGCTAGATTAGATCTGCTCGCTCCAGTCCTCCTGGCTCTTACGAACGTAAGTCTGGTAACGGAGCTTAGCCATCTTCTCTGCCTGAGAGAAGAGCTCATCAGCCTCCTTAGGGAATGCCTTCTGTACAGAGAGGTAACGAACCTCACCGAGCAGGAAGTCGCGGAAGTTCTCCCACTTAGGAGCCTTAGAGTCGAGTGTGAATGGGTTCTTACCCTCGTCAGCCAACAGTGGGTTGTAACGCCACAAGTGCCAGTAACCGCACTCAACAGCCAACTCTTCCTCGTGCTGTGAACGACCCATACCGCCCTTACGCTTCAAACCATGGTTGATACATGGTGCGTAAGCGATGATGAGTGATGGACCTGGATAAGCCTCAGCCTCGCGGATAGCCTTCAATGTCTGAGCATTGTCAGCACCCATAGCTACCTGAGCTACGTAGATGTAACCATATGTAGTCTGCATCAAACCGAGATCCTTCTTGCGGATACGCTTACCCTGAGCAGCGAACTGTGCGATAGCACCGAGTGGAGTAGACTTAGAAGACTGACCACCAGTGTTAGAGTAAACCTCAGTATCGAGTACCAGGATGTTAACATCCTCACCAGAAGCCAATACGTGGTCGAGACCACCGTAACCGATATCATAAGAAGCACCGTCACCACCGATGATCCACTGTGAACGCTTAACGAGGTAGTGATCCAAAGTCTTGAGCTCCTTGCAGATAGGGCAACCCTTCTCAGCGCCGGCAGCGATGAGAGGCTTCAACTCTGCAGCAGCCTCCTTAGAACCCTCAGAATCGTTCATGTTAGCAATCCACTTGTCAGCAGCTGCTATGAACTCAGCAGGAACATGCTCCTGAGCCTTAGCCTCCTCGAGCAAGTGAGCGATGCGCTCCTTCATCTTCTTGTTACCCATTACCATACCGAGACCGAACTCGCAGAAGTCCTCGAACAAAGAGTTGTCGAATGCAGGACCCTGACCCTTAGCGTTCTTTGTATATGGAGTAGATGGGATAGAAGCTGAGTAGATAGAAGAACAACCAGTAGCGTTAGCAATCATCTGACGATCACCGAAGAGCTGAGAAATCAACTTAACGTATGGAGTCTCACCACAACCAGAGCAAGCACCAGAGAACTCGAACAATGGCTGAGCGAACTGAGAGTTCTTAGGGCTCTGCTTGATGTCAACGAGATCCTGCTTAGAAGCTACCTTGTGTACGAGATACTCCCAGTTAGCTGCTTCCTTGACCATATCCTCTGCGTCAACGTTGAATGGAACCATTGTCAACGCCTTCTCACCCTTCTTACCTGGGCAGACGTCAGCACAGTTACCACAACCCAGACAGTCGAGTACTGAAATCTCAACGCGGAAGTGCATTCCAGCCAAAGCCTTAGGTGCCTTTACATCCTGAGTCTTGAGACCCTCGATGCCTGCGAGCTCCTCATCGGTCAATACGAATGGACGGATAGCTGCGTGAGGACAAACGAATGAACACTTGTTACACTGGATACAGTTCTCAACGTTCCATACTGGTACGAATGCCTCAACACCACGCTTCTCGAATGCTGCAGTACCGTTCTGCCATGTACCGTCTACTGTGTTGTGCTTAACGAAGTCAGAAACCTTCAAGAGGTCACCTGCCTGGCCGTTGATAGGACGAACGAGCTCCTTAACGAATGCTGGAGCGTTATCCTCCTTAGCCTCATCGTCAGCGAGGTTAGCCCAAGCTGGATCTACTGTCAACTGCTTGTACTCACCACCACGGTCAACAGCGCCGAAGTTCTTGTCAACAACGTCCTGACCCTTCTTAGAGTAAGACTTAACGATGAATGCCTTCATCTGCTCTACAGCGAGATCCAAAGGAATAACCTTTGTGATACGGAAGAATGCAGACTGGAGGATAGTGTTGGTACGGTTACCGAGACCAATCTCCTGAGCAATCTTAGTTGCGTTGATATAGTAAACAGTGATGTTGTTCTGAGCGAAGTAACGCTTTACCTTGTTAGGGATGAAGTTAACCAACTCCTCACCGTCGAAGATAGTGTTCAACAGGAAGAAACCGTTCTTACGCAAACCACGAGTTACATCGTACATGTGGAGGTAAGCCTGTACGTGGCAAGCTACGAAGTTAGGAGTATTTACCTGATAAGCACTGTGGATAGGGCTGTCGCCGAAACGCAAGTGAGAGCAGGTGAAACCACCAGACTTCTTAGAGTCGTAAGAGAAGTATGCCTGGCAATACTTGTTAGTATTGTTACCGATAATCTGAACTGAGTTCTTGTTAGCACCAACAGTACCGTCAGCACCCAAACCGTAGAACTTAGCCTCGAACAAGTCGTCGCCACCCATTGGGATTTCCTCCTCTTCTGGGAGAGAAGTGAATGTAACGTCATCAACGATACCTACAGTGAAGTGGTTCTTTGGCTGTGGCAACTCGAGGTTCTTGAATACTGCAACAATCTTAGCTGGAGTTGTATCAGAAGAACCGAGACCGTAGCGACCGCCAACGATCAATGGCTTGCGCTCGTCATCGTAGAGAGCTGACTTAACGTCGAGGTACAATGGCTCACCCTCTGCACCTGGCTCCTTAGTACGGTCGAGAACAGCGATGCGCTTAACTGTAGCTGGGATAGTCTTCTTCAAGAAGTCAACAGAGAATGGACGGAAGAGGTGAACTGCAACCATACCAACCTTCTTGCCCTGCTTGTTCAAGTAGTCGATAGCCTCGCGAGCTGGCTCTGTAGCAGAACCCATCAGGATGATGATGTTCTCAGCATCCTCAGCACCATAGTAGTTGAAGAGGTGATACTCACGACCAGTAATCTTAGTCATCTCCTGGCAGTACTTCTCAACTACCTCAGGGATTGCATCGTAGTAAGTGTTGCAAGCCTCACGGTGAGTAAAGAATGTCTCTGGGTTCTCAGCGGTACCGCGAGTAACAGGACGCTCAGGAGTCAAAGCACGGTTACGGAAGTCCTCGATGAACTCTTCCTTAACCAATGGACGGATGTCTTCCATATCCATCTCCTCGATCTTGTGGTACTCGTGAGAAGTACGGAAACCGTCGAAGAAGTTAATGAAAGGAACCTTTGTCTCCAATGTAGCCAAGTGAGGAACTGCAGAAAGGTCCATAACCTCCTGAACAGAACCTGAGCAGAACATAGCGAAACCTGTCTGGCGGCAAGCCATTACGTCCTGGTGGTCACCGAAGATACAAAGTGAGTGAGAAGCCAATGTACGAGCTGATACGTTGAACACGCAAGGGAGCAACTCACCAGCAATCTTGTACATGTTAGGAATCATCAGCAACAAACCCTGAGAAGCAGTGTAAGTTGAAGTCAAGGCACCAGCCTGGAGAGAACCGTGAACTGCACCTGCAGCACCAGCCTCTGATTCCATTTCCTGGATAGAAACTCGCTGACCGAAAAGGTTCTTACGACCTTTGGCAGCCCATTCATCTACATGCTCCGCCATTGGTGATGATGGAGTAATAGGGTAGATAGCAGCAACCTCAGTAAACATGTAGCTTACGTGTGCGGCAGCTGTGTTACCATCACAAGTGATAAATTTTTTCTCTTTAGCCATTTTACTTTTAGATAAAATATTAAAAATGTTTTGTATTTAATTCATTCTTATTCTAATGTTCTTATTCTAATGTTGAGTGTTGAATGTTGAGTGTTGAGTTAGGCTTGCGCCCTTATGTGTCTTCATGCTGATGCCGTTAGGCAATTCAACATTCAACACTCCACATTCAACATTCCCTAATATAGGAAACCCAGAAGCCATAACGGAATCCTGTTATCCTTGCCTACCTCGGTATTGTATCGGGCGTAGATGATGTCGGGATTGTTGCGCACCTTGTTTGGAGATTGCGCATCGCAGATTCTGAACTTCTTCTCACCATCTACAATGAAGTAGTGGTCCTTGCCGGTCTGGCTTACCTTGTGGTCTTTCCAGACCGAGTTGACGAAGAATGTTTCCATTACCTCCTGCTTGTCTATCTTGATAGGATAGATGGCGTACATCAGGTTGGAGTTGTGCATCATCACCTTGGATGGTTTCTTTGGGAACTCCTGCCCGTTAGGGTAAATCATGTTGATGAGTCGCGCATCAGCAAGATACTTGATGTAGTTCATTACCGTAGCTCTACTGGTGTTGATCTCTTCGGCAAGCTGGCTCACGTTGGGAGCCTTGGCACCTTCTACAGCTAGCTGATAAAAGAGCCGCTTGATCTTGGTGAGATATTTCAGTTCGATTTGCTTGATGAGGAGGATGTCTACCTCGGTCATCATGTTCATTGTCTTTAGTAGATTCTCTGTGAAGTTGCGGTTCTCCAGGAAGAATGGATAGAATCCATGATGCAAGTAGTCCTGGAAGTATTTCATCGGGCTCACCTTAGGCAGTATCTGCTTGATGATGTGCTCGTGATTGCGCAAGATTTCATCGAGTGTATATGGCTGGAAACTGTTACCAGTCTGCAGGTTGATAAACTCTCTGAAAGAGAAGCCTCGCAAATTATAGCTTTTCACGATTCCATTGAGCTCAGGATTCTCTTCCTTCAGTCTCATCACGCTGGAACCTGTGAACACGATTCTTAACTCTGGATAGAGGTCATAGCATTTGCGCAGTTCCTTGCTCCAGTCCGACTGCTTGAAGACCTGGTCGATGAGAAGGGTTCTGCCGCCGTGGCGAACAAAGTCACCGGCAAAATCTGCGATTCCTCTGCTTTGAAAATAGAAATTGTTCATATTCACATACAGGCACTTGCGGTCAGTAGGGCCAAAGTGCTCCTTGGCATATTGAAGGAGGAATGTAGACTTACCTACACCGCGTGTTCCCTTTATGCCAATCAAACGGTCGCTCCAGTCGATTTCGTCCATCAGAGTGCGTCTTACTGGTGCGTCCGTATGCTCTACGAGGTATGTATGTGTTCTGAAGAATGCTTCTTCCATGAGTTTATATCGTTTCTAATTGTTTTTACGATGCAAAGGTAATTAAATATTTCTAATTTGCAAACTCTAGATAGCAAAAAGTAACTTTTTTTTCATTATTTAGCACTTGTCTAAGTAAAAATGGGGATTTTCTGCCCTTTTTTGCACTTTTCTTTATATCTTTGCACCATGAAGTTACATATTTTCAATCCAGAACATGATTTGGCTTTGGCTGCAAATCTGAAACAGTTCACCGCGCCTCATGCGGGTAGACAACTTAGAAGTGATCTTGCTTTCATTCCGGCTCTTTGGGCGGAAGAGGGCGACCTCGTACTTGTGGATGATATTGATTTTGCGAAGAACAGGGTGCGCCATTTTGGGGCTGAACTGAACAGCAAGGTTGAGTTCATCACCAAGCCTCAGCTGAAGCATCTGCTCAAGACTGAATTTCTGGACAGTGTTCATCCCTGGGGATGGAACCTATCGCTGAAAGGTGAGTTGGAGCGTTTGGGAATGCCGGAGATTATGTTGCCGACTGATGCTGTATTAAATAAGGTACGCGAGGTGAGCAGCAGGCAATGGGCTGCCCTTCATCTGCAGCGTGGCGTGGAATATGTTACTGAGAAGGCCCGCGTCAAAGAACTCATTCTCCAGCACGGCAAAGCTGTTGTCAAGGCTCCCTGGAGCAGCAGCGGGAGGGGAGTGAAATATGTGAGTGCTGAGGACTTCAGGACTGCCGGAGATTATCCTACCTTCGAAAGATGGGTGGCAAACATGATTTATCATCAGGGCGGCGTAACCGTAGAACCCCTATATAATAAGGTGAGAGATTTCGCCATGGAGTTTGAAATGAAAGATGGCAAGGCGCTCTATCGCGGTCTTTCGCTATTCGATACGATCAAGAATGCCTATTCGGGCAATGTGCTCTGCTCTGAAGATGATAAGGTGGAAATGTTGAAACCGCTCATAAGCGAGGCGCAGCTTGCCGGAATCAGACAGAGCATCATCGAGGTAATGGAGCCGGCGCTGAAGGATATTTACAGTGGTCCGTTCGGCGTTGACATGATGATCTGCACGAAAGGGGAGAAGGATGAATTCTGCGAGGCTGTGCTGAATCAGGAAGGTGAGGACGTAAACAGAACCGGACTGGGCGTGGTTCCTTGCATCGAAATCAATCTGCGCAGAACGATGGGGCATGTGGCAATCGATCTATACGAACATCTTGTGGCTAATTCGAGCGATGAGATGAAGACCAACAGGACGAACATCATGCGCGTGGAATATGATGGAAACAGATATCATCTCAGAATAAAGCCTGGCAGACCTTCGGAAGAGGCACCGCTGCATTGATTTTTTGTTAAGAACATAGATATTTTTTGTTAAGAAATAGTAAAATCGGCTTTTCCCGTGCAAGGATTAGCCGATTTTTCATTTTATCTTCAGAACTCACGATTCAGATTCCGATTCGGGAACTGCCTTTTAAAGAGGAACTGTCCCTTTGGGTTCAGGAGCGTAGAGTCATTAAAATGAACTAATAAATTAGAGAAATATGAATAAAAAAGTATTTAGTGCAGCTATTTTAGCTTCAGCTGTAATGGCTATGACTTCTTGCAGCACTAGCAAGAATGCACAGAATGAGAACGCAACAAAGGCTGAGAAGATAACGGAGGCAGAGGCTGCCCGTCCGTCAGCAGATGAGGAAATGGACGAGAGTTATCTTATCCTCTCAGAGGCTCAGCAGAATATTGTGAAGAAGAATAATGATTTCGCTTTCAGACTCTATCAGCAGATTAGCGGTATGGATTCTGAGGTGGTTTCGCCAATGAGCATCGCCTATCTGATGGGAATGCTTGCAAATGGTGCCGACGGCATGACACAGCAAGAGATTCTGAAGGCAATCGGTTGCGAGGGCGTGAGCGTGAAGGAACTCAACGACTGTTATAAGGCCCTGATGCTTTCGGCTGGCAAGCTCGACAAGCAGACAACCGTAAACATTGCCAATTTTATTGCCATCAATAAGAATTTCACATTGAACAGCGATTTCGCTCGTACCGTGGCCGATTCTTATCAGGCTGGCGTGGAGAGCATGGACTTTACCAATTCTAAATCTGCCGCCCGCATTAATGACTGGTGCAAAAAGCAGACTAAAGGAATGATTCCTAGCATCATCGACCAGGTAGACCCTGCAGCCGTTTCTTACCTTCTGAATGCTATTTATTTTAATGGAATCTGGCAGGAGAAGTTTGATGCGAAGAACACTAGACTCGAGAACTTCAGCGGTTACACCCGCGATATTAAGAAGGTGAACATGATGCACCTGAACAAGAAGTTTGCCTATACTGAAAATGATATGTTGCAGGCTGTAGAGCTGCCATACGGAAATGGAAGTTATCAGATGACCGTTCTTCTTCCTAAGGCTGGCAAGAGCATCAGCGAGGTGATGAAGGAGATGGATGCTGATAAACTTCAGAAGTTGAGTAATGACATGGACCGTTGCCAGGTAGATTTAAAATTCCCTAAGTTTACCACAGAGATGGATATGTCGCTCAACCAGATTATCAGTAAATTGGGCGCTCCAAGCATCTTCCAGCCAGGCACGGCAGATTTCAGCCGTTTTGCCAATGGCAGCTTCTACGTATCGAAGATGTTGCAGAAGGCAAAGATTGAGGTAAGCGAGCGTGGAACAAAGGCTGCTGCCGTAACAGCTGCTGTGATGCTGACCTCACTGGGTCCTCACGAGATGAAGCGTGTAGAATTTCATGCCAACCGTCCATTCGTTTATTTCATTACAGAACGTAACAGTGGCGCCATTCTCTTCATGGGTCAGTTCCTTGGAGAATAATAACAGAGAATTTGCAGGTTCTTAAAACTAGAAAAGCGAAAGCCAAGTCCGTAATCCGGAATCTGGCTTTCGCTTTTTATTTCGCTTAATTCACTTGTTTACTCCTGAAACTTTTCTATGAACTCATCCTCTGTGATAATCGGAATATTGAGTTCATGGGCTTTCTTGTTCTTTGAGCTCTGCGAAGCTGCATCGTTGTTAATCAGGAAGTTAGTACTCTTGCTCACACTTCCCGTAACCTTGCCGCCCTGGCTTTCAATATAAGCCTTCAGCTCGTTGCGGTTCTTGTAATGATGCACATCTCCCGTTACGACGAAAGTCAGTCCCTGACATTTGTTTCCCGTTTCTACAGGCTCATGCTCCTCGATAATCAGCTCGGACAGCAGATGCTGCACATGCTGGAAATGAATATCGTCCTTGAACCAGGCGATGAACTTGGCACTCTTTTCAGGTCCAATACCATCAATGCTTGCAAACTCATCATCGAACATGCTCAGGCGCGCCGTTTCTATCAGTTCCTTCACCTTGTAACGGCTGAGCAGTTTTTTAGCCACATCGCCGCCGCAGAGCGGAATATTCAAGGCGTAGAGCAGATGACGGCCGTCAGTATGGCGACTTTTCTCTACACTCTCCAGAAGATTGCTTACGCTCTTCTTGCCAAACCCTTCGAAACAGGAAATCTCGAACGCATAATTCTTCAGTTTGTAGAAATCTGCATATTCCCTGATAAAACCATGATTGATGAATTTCCAGACAGTCTGTTCTGAGATTCCGTCAATATTGATTCCTTCCTTGCTGACGAAGCGGGCAAATTTCTTAAGTTGTTTGGCTGGGCAGGCTGCATTGGTGCAATGGAGAGTCTTGGTGCCGCTCTCACTCTCGCGCACTACGGCTGGCGCATGGCAGACCGGACATTCGTCGGGAATGACGAAACTACCCACAACCTCTGTAATATTGATTACCTTCGGGATAATCTTATTGGCCTTGATGACCTGCAGTCTGGTTCCCTTGTCGCCAATGCCCAGACGCTCGCATTCGCTTACATTGCAGAGCGAGGCACGCTGCACGGTGGTTCCTTCAAGTTCTACCGGTTTGAAAACTGCTACAGGCGTGATGGTGCTGGCTGCGCACGACCATTCTATGTGGTCGAGTTCTGTCTCTGCATGCTCGTCTTGCCATTTGAAGGCAAATCCTGCCCTCGTAGCGTGGTGGCCTGTAACCGAACCGGTAGCTGCATAAGCTGTATCATCGTAGCAAATCACCAGTCCGTCTACCGGGAAAGGATTCTTCTTGCTTGTCACCTTCTCCGTAAACTTGTCTATTTCCAGCTGGATATTTTCTGTGGTAGGGTGGTCAATACGCTCACGTTCTACAGGATTCATTCCCAGGTCTTTCAGCATCTGCATGCGTTCGCCCCATGAGGTAAGTTCCCGCTCAGTATAAACTAGGGTGAACGGAATCCATTGGATGTGGCGCTGCTTCACCTCATCAATATCCTTCAGCGTGAGTGAGCCTGAAGCGAGGTTTCGTGGATTGGCGTAATCGCCTTCGCTTTCGATGATGAACTGTTCGAAATCAGCATACGAAATGACGGCTTCTCCTCTTACTACAAGATGTCCTTTCTCTGAAATGGTAGCAGGAATGCCTGAAATGGCTGGAGCCAAGTGGGTAATGTTGGTGCCGATGTGTCCGTTACCGCGGGTAACGATTTTGGTGAGTTTTCCGCCGTCATAGGTTACTACGAGGGTCAGTCCGTCCAGTTTCCATGAAATCCAGATAGGGCGGTCTTCTGCCCATTTTACAAGATCACTTACCTGTTTGGTCTTTGCCAGAGAGAGGGCGGCAAATTCATGCTCCTCTTTCTTTCCTACGATAGAATCTTCTGACACGCGATTAGTAGGGGAGTCAGGCAGAATTTCGCCTGTTTCCTCTTCCAATCTCTTGAGCTGGTCGAAAAGGGCATCCCACTCATAGTCGGTCATGAGTTCGCCTTTTCCGTTATAATAACTATCCGAAGCTTGGTTGAGTCTTTCAACCAAGCTCTTCATCTGCAATAGTTTCTCTTCCATAATGAATGTTTGAGGATGTTTATCAAATGTTGTGTTTTTCGATGGCCAGAAATTATTCTGCAGGTTCCATGGCTATGGAGAGTTTTTCAAAGGCGAAACGCTGACCTCTGTTTCCTCCATAGTTTACACGTCCGCAGATGCAGAAACCCATCGAAGACAGAAGGTTAATCATCGGCGTATTGTCAAAGTTGGTGTCAACCTTGATGCTAGGTATTTTTTCTACCTCGCACATGCTGTTCACCTTACTGATGAAAATACGCGCCAAACCTTCACGCTGGAAACTAGGCAACGTGGCAAAGCGATGTATTACATAATAATCGCCATCAGTAATCCAGTTGCCTACTAATTTCTTATATTTGGGTTCACCATTCAATATGACTGCTCCATAGACAACTACCTCTTCGTTTACTGTCAGAACGAAGGCGTTGCCATTTTCTATGTCTTTTCTGATGTCTTTTTCTGATGGATATTCCTCAGTCCATTGATGACGTCCCGATTCTATCATACTTTGGCGAGCCTGGTCGATGACTTTCCAGCAAGCAGCAAAGTCCTTTATATACGCCGGTCTGAAGTTTGTCTTCATATTAATTACGCTTTTATTATTCGGGTGCAAAATTAACAAAAAAAAACGAATTAAACTAAAAAACGGAGGAAAAACTTCACTTTTTTGTTCGTTTTCCTCCGTTTTTCTTGTTTTCTGCTCATTTTGAGCTATTTTCCCTTTGCTTTTTGCCAGGAAGCCGGGTGAATAAGATTCTACGCCAAGCACTTGTCGAGCTCAGCAATGATAGCATCTTTCTGTTCTTTGATATGCTGACCGATGAATACGATTTTTATCATGCGGTCGCCCAATTCCTGATCCCATTCCTTCTGCAGCTGTGGATTATTCATCAATACCTGGGCGAGTTCGTCTTTCGGCATGGTAGCCAACCATTGGCCAGCCTGCTTTACAGTCTTCTGCTTGCCAGCCTGTTCGAACACGTAGCACATGTCGCGCTCATCATCGAAATAGCAGATTCCCTTGGCGCGAACCACGTCTCTAGGCCATTTTCTTGCTACGAAATCATCGAAGAGACCCAGGTCGAAAGGCTTGCGTCGGTAGTAGACAAATGTACCGATTCCGTATTCCTCAACTTCTCCGCCTTCATGATCATGGTCATGGTCATGATCGTGATGATGGTGATGATGATGATGTTCATGCTCGTCATGCTCGTGGTCATGCTCATCGTGGTCATGATGATGATGCTCATGTTCGTCTTCCTCGTCATGATGGTGATGATGTTCATGTGCTTCTTCTTCATCATCTTCTTCATGCTCTTCGTTTCTTTCTGATTCAATATCCTGAATCCAACCGGCTGAAGTGGATACGGCTTCCCAATCAAACTTCTTGGTGTTGACGATCAGATTCAAGTCAACGTCACCATAGTTGCATTCAAAGATTTCTGCCTTTGGCTGGATGGCACGGATAATCTGCTTCAGGTGCTCCAGCTCCTTAGGTTCAACCTCAGCTGCCTTGTTCAGAAGAATGATGTTGCAGAACTCAATCTGCTGGATGACGAGCGAAGCCAAATCTTCCTCATCCATATTCTTCTTCATCAGGTCGCTGCCGTTAGAGAATTCATCCTTCATGCGCAAAGCATCTACTACGGTAACGATGCTGTCAAGGCGCAGAATGCCATTCTCGATGTACTGAGGACCGAGGGATGGGATAGAGCAGATGGTCTGTGCAATAGGAGCAGGCTCGCAGATTCCGGAAGCCTCGATGACAATGTAATCGAAACGCTTCATGTCTACGATTTCCTTGAGCTGTTCTACCAGGTCCATCTTCAATGTGCAGCAGATGCAACCATTCTGGAGAGAAACGAGCGAATCATCTTTCTGACCTACTACGCCACCTTTTTCTATCAGGGCTGCATCAATATTGACTTCACCAATATCGTTGACGATGACGGCAAACTTAATACCTTTTTCGTTAGCTAAAATCTTGTTGAGAAGGGTTGTCTTTCCACTACCCAGGTAGCCTGTCAAGAGCAATACAGGCACTTCCTTCTTTGCGTTCATATTAAAATATTTTAATGTTATACTTCTTAAACCCAGTCTGCTGATAATGCTGCTTTCTCGGGCAGCTGTCATCTGGCAGTCTGACGGTTTTGCGAAACTGCAAAGATTGTGCCACACCTTATTTTTTTGCCATCTTTTTTTCGTACACCCCTTTTTTGTCAGTTATCTTGTGTTATTTTTAGGTTATATTTCATGTTTTTCTCATTTTTCTTTGGTGGTTTCAACTAGAAATAGTATATTTGCAGAGAAAATGTGTTTCAAACAGCACATAAACTTAATGAATAAACATATTTAATATACATAAGTAAGTTAAGATGAAAAAGTTTAAGGTTTTAGTTTTGACGGTTGTGGCAGTCCTTGCGCTGTCATCTTGCGGCACTACTCAGACGGTGCCTCTGACCGGTCGCACTCATCGCATCTCTGTATCCGATGAGCAGGTTCTCAGTCTGTCTAATCAGGAATACACAAAGTACATGGCTTCTGCCAAGAAGTCGACCAATGCAGCCAATACGGCGATGGTTCAGCGGGTAGGAAAAAGACTTGCCAATGCTGTTGAACTCTATTTGAAGCAGAATGGTTTTGAAGCCGACGTGAAAAATTATTCATGGGAATTCAACCTGGTACAAGATAAGTCTGCCAATGCATTCTGTATGCCTGGCGGTAAAATCGTCGTTTATGAAGGACTTTTACCTTACACTCAGAATGAAACCGGTTTGGCAATCGTTTTGGGTCACGAAATAGCTCATGCTGTGGCTAAACATAGTGCTGAGCAGCTCACCAAACAGCAGAATCAGCAAACCGGTACAAGTATCCTGGGAACAGTGTTGAACCAGACTGTAGGTAATGGTGTAGGTAATGTGGCAAGTGCAGTTGCCGGACAGTATTTCTCATTCCGCAATCTGAAGTATTCCCGTGATAATGAAACCGAGGCAGATTACATGGGGCTTATCTTCGCTGCCATGGCTGGTTACGATCCTCAGCAGGCCATTCCTTTCTGGAAGAGAATGTCACAGGGCTCAAGCAGCAATCAGAGTGATATTTTCAGTGATCACCCTTCAGACGCCAAGCGTATTGCTGCCTTGCAGAAGGAAATGCCTACTGCGCTGAAGTATTATAAACCTCAGACAACTTATAAGGTAGGTTCTGCGAGCAAGACTTCTACAACCAAGAAGACCAGTAGAAAAAAGAAGACTACAACCCGCAGAAAATAAGGAATTTTCCGAATCTCTCGAATCTGATGAAATGAATTCATATTCTCTTTCGAATCTCTCGAATCTGAAGAATCAAATTAAAATAGTTAAGTATGGAGTATTTATCTCATAACCTTTGGCTGGTATGGACGTCGGTGATGTTCATCTGCCTCATCTTAGAGTTGTCTTCCGGCGATTTCTATGTTACTTGTTTTGCCATTGGTGCGCTCATCAGCATTCCTGTGGCATTAGTAGGAGCACCTTTCTGGGTGCAGGTAGTGGTTTGGGCTATCTGCTCTATGCTTAGCATCTGGTTGGTTCGTCCGCATCTGCTGAAATCGCTACACAAGGGTGGGGAAGACCGCCGCAGTAACGCCGATGCGCTGGCAGGACAGATAGGGGAAGTGACCGAGATGATTCCTGCCGGAGGATATGGTAGAGTGAAGCTGGATGGAGATGATTGGAAAGCGGAAGCTCCTCATCTTGCCGAACCGCTTGCTGTAGGCGATAAGGTTCGAATCTTAGGTCACGAATCTATCATCCTCAAGGTAGAAAAAGTTTAGGTAGGAAAAGTTTAAAATCAACATTATTCACTTAATCGTATAAACATCATGAACATAGGAATTTATGTGCTGGTGGCTCTAGTAGCACTTGCACTCGTAGTGGTTAAGAAAACCATCGTCATCATCCCTCAAAGTGAGACGAAAATCATAGAGCGTCTCGGACGATATTTTGCCACGCTCAAGCCGGGTATTAATGTCATCATTCCTTTCATTGACCATGCTAAGGATATTGTGGCGATGAGAAACGGAAGATACGTTTATACAAACAGCATCGACCTTCGTGAACAGGTTTATGACTTCGACCGTCAGAACGTAATCACTAAGGATAATATCCAGATGCAGATAAATGCGTTGCTCTATTTCCAGATTGTGGACCCATTCAAGAGTGTGTATGAAATCAACAATCTGCCAAACGCTATAGAGAAGTTGACACAAACCACCTTGCGTAATATAATAGGTGAGATGGAACTTGACCAGACTCTTACCTCCCGCGATACGATTAACACCAAACTCCGTTCGGTTTTGGATGATGCAACCAATAAGTGGGGAATCAAGGTAAACCGAGTAGAGTTGCAGGATATTACACCTCCAGAGAGTGTGCTCCAGGCCATGGAAAAGCAGATGCAGGCTGAACGCAACAAGCGAGCTACCATCCTGACTTCTGAAGGTGAGAAGGAAAAGCAGCGCCTGCTCTCAGAAGGTGAGAAGGCTGCCATCGTGAATAAGGCTGAGGCTGCCAAACAGCAGGCTATCCTGAATGCAGAAGGTGAGGCTACTGCCCGCATCCGTAAGGCTGAGGCCGAGGCTATTGCCATTCAGAAGATTACGGAAGCTGTAGGACAGAGTACGAATCCAGCCAACTATCTCCTGGCCCAGAAATATATCAGCATGATGCAGGAAGTAGCACAGGGTAAGGATAATAAGGTGGTTTATCTGCCATACGAGGCAACTAATCTCTTGGGCTCTATAGGAGGAATCAAAGACCTTTTCAAGGGATAAAGACTTATGAGTCAATGGATAACGCCCTTTGGCTCAAGAAATAAAGCACTCTGAATATCATTAAACTGCAAGTTCAGTAAGTAAAAAATATTAAACAGGATAAAAATGAAGAAAATCTGTATCGTTGCAGGTGCAAGACCTAACTTTATCAAGGTTGCGCCCGTAATTAGAGCAATTCGTAATGCTCAGGAAGCTGGTAACGAAATCAGCTATCAGTTGGTTTACACAGGAAAAGAGGATGACCCGACTTTGGAATCTTCTCTTTTCGATGACTTAGGCATTCAGAAACCGGATGCTTATCTCGGCGTAGACTGTCCAAACATGAACGAACTTACGGGACAGGTGATGGGTCAGTTTGAGCGCTATCTGCAGCAGAATGCTACAGATGTTGTCATTGTGGTTGATGATCTGGCTTCAACCATGGCCGTGGCTATTGTTACCAAGAAGCAGGGTGTGCAGCTTGCTCATATTGCAGCCGGAACCCGCAGTTTTGACATTACCATGCCAAAGGAAATCAACCGTCTGGTGATTGATGGATTGTCAGATATTCTCTTTACCGCTGGCATTTCAAACAACAGCATCGCCAACAAGGAAGGTGCAGAATTGTCTAAGGTTTACATGGTAGGAAATGTGCTTATCGACAACATCCGCTTCCTTCAGTCTAAAATGCAGCGTCCGGAAGTCATGGACGAGTATCACCTGAAAGAAGGCGAATATATGGTTTTGACCTTGAACCGCAAGGCCATCGTCAATAACATTGATGAGATGAAATCGCTCATTTCTGTCATAGATGAAGAGGCGCGCCAGGCTGGAGTGAAGGTGATTGCTCCGCTTCGAGGTAAAGCCTTGGGCTTCGTGCTCGCATTCAAGGCTTATCAGGAAGAAAGTAATCATCAGAGTGGAATCCAGGTGGTTCAGCCGCTCGATTATCTGTCGTTTGCTTATCTTACAGCTCACGCCAAAGGTGTGATTACCGATTCGGGTAATGTGGCTGAAGAAGCTACCTTCAATGGGGTTCCTTGCATTACGCTCAACAGCTATACTGAGCATATTGAAACTGTAAAGGTGGGCACAAACGAACTGGTTGCTGAAGATCCGGAGTTACTGAAGCAATCTATGCAGAAACTTCTGAAGGGTGAATGGAAGAAAGCGGGCATTCCTGACAGATGGGATGGTCGCTCAGCAGAAAGAATAGTCCAGATTCTCGCTGAATAGAATCCAAACTCATAGGTATAATCTCATGGAGAGAGATGATTCTATGTAAACTGATTCTTTTCAGAATAAACTTAGAGGTTCACTTCAATATCGTTATATTGAAAAGTGAACCTCTTTCTTTTTATGCTTTATCTTTTTCTTAACTTAAAACCATCCTTTTCCTTAATCCTTTTCAGGCGCCTTTGGCACAGGATAGTCGTATTGCTTGAAATAGGACGGCGTCTTATTATCATACCATACTCCTTCTACGTTTAAGCCGATAGAGAAAGTCTTTTTGGAATTAGTGTATCTTACACCGGCGCCTAAAACGTTGGCGCCAGGTACTCCCATTCCGTAACCACCCGGCATGATTCCTCTGCCCATTCCCCAAGGATACATTCCGTAGCCCCAAGGCGAATAGCCGTATGGACCATAGCCATAACCGCCATAACGGCCGTAAAGAGAATTGTAATTGTTGGCAACACTAAGCTGACCGTAAACGTATGCCTCCCAATGCTCATTAAACTGGTAGCCCAGAATGCCGTAGACTCCACCATCATGATAACTGTCTCCACCATAGTTTACGTTGTTGATATAAGTGCCCAGAGCCAACCAAAGTTTGTTGTCTTTGGTGAGTGGCGTTAGGTAGGTTGCATCGATGGTCTGGGTGAAACCGCCTCTGTGAGGCACATTCTTGCCGAATGTGGCAAAGGCAGAAAGATCTACCGAGAGATTCAATCCCTTGTGCAGCCCCCAGCCATAGCCCAACGGATAACTCAAGCTGTTGGTAAGGTTGGAGATGGGATTATTATAATAGGTGCTGTCTAGCGAAGCATCGCCCAGCAACCCGTTTTTGCCGAGAGTTTCTTTCTTATCTGATAGTCGGGCAGGAGTCATATATGCATTCTTCACCGGTTTTCCCTGATAAATCATAGGTTTTCCTGCCTGGTAAACCGTATCGCCAGGCAGCAACCATTCTTCGCGCGGACTGTCCGGACTGTGCAATGGTCCGAAGCTTACCTGTTGCTGAGCACTTGCTTCAGTAGTGAGCAAAGTGCAAAAAGCGATGATAATATATATTTTTTTCTTCATAATTGATTGCATTTTCTGTCTTCTGCTGCAAAGATATGAAGAATGTATGAAACAAAGTAACTTTTCCCGCATAAAAAATCAATTTTTTAGAATAAAATCATTATCTTTGCATCCGATAACATAAATAGATGTAAAATTATACAAAAATATGAAGAAGATCATCAGATTATTGACACTCGCTCTTCTTACGGTGCCTACTACGACATTCGCTCAGAGTGAAGGCAATCAGAACACATCAGAACCAGCCGGAAAAGTTGTGGCGTCTAAGCCCGATTCTCTGCTAGACTGGGAAACACCGCACGATCCAACCTGCCCCCAGGTGTTGCTGGAAACATCGATGGGCAACATTCTCGTGGCTCTCTACAACGATACTCCCAAACATCGGGATAATTTCCTGAAACTTGTCAATTCGGGCTATTATGACGGTTGCATCTTTCAGCGTGTCATCAAGAATTTCATGATTCAGGGTGGCGATTATTCATGCAGAAAGGTGAACATGGAAAAGCCGCAGAAGTTTGATGTTAACTATACGGTTCCGGCAGAAATCATCTATCCTAAATATTATCATAAGCGCGGACAGCTCTGTGCTGCTCGCGAAGGAGATGATGAAAATCCGACCAAAGCTTCGGCGCCTACTGATTTCTACATCACCTGGGGCAGAAATTTTTCTCCACGGCAGATGGAATATTATGTAGAAAAACTGAAACGGGACGGCAAGTATTACGCCATTCCTTCAGAACAGTTGCAGAAGGGCTACATCAAGCATGGTGGTGTTCCTCACCTTGACAACGGATACACTGTATTCGGAGAGGTGCTTGAAGGCATGGATGTGGTTGATAAGATTCAGAATGTGGCTACCGATAAGGCAAACAACGACAGACCTCTCACGGATATCATCATCCTGAAAGCCAAACAGATGAAGTAACTTTCGGATGGTAAACTGAAGAAAAAGTAACTGAGCCCATTAAAAGGGAAAAATCGATAAGTAAAAATATTAAATACGAGAAAAATGAAGTCATTAAAGGAATTATATAGAGTAGGTAAGGGACCATCGAGCAGTCATACGATGGGGCCTCAGCGTGCAGCCAAACTTTTTCTGGAGCGTTGCCCTAACGCTTCTTATTATGAAGTAACCCTCTATGGAAGTCTGGCTGCTACTGGTAAGGGACACATGACTGATGTGGCAATAGAAGAAGTGCTCAGACCTCATAAAACTGTGAATATTATCTGGCAGCCACAGACTTTCCTGCCTTATCATCCCAACGGAATGAAATTTGTGGGCAAGGATCTGAACGGCGATATTATTGATGAATGGACTGTTTACAGCATTGGTGGTGGAGCCATATCAGATGGTACTGCCGGCAACGAAGAGCTGGGCGCCAAGGATGTTTATGATCTGAACAAGCTCGCCGACATCAAGCAATGGTGCTATGATAACGGACGCTCATTCTGGGAGTATGTTGAGAAATGCGAATCGGATGATATCTGGGATTATCTCGACATGGTTTGGCAAACGATGAAGCAGAGCATCAGGAATGGTTTGGACCATGAAGGTGTTTTGCCTGGTCCGCTGAAGCTACAGCGTAAGGCTGCCACCTATTATATAAAGGCGAAGGGTTACCGTGCTTCCCTGCAGAGCCGCGGCTTGGTTTATGCTTATGCGCTGGCTGTGAGCGAGGAGAATGCTTCGGGTGGCACCATCGTTACAGCTCCTACCTGTGGCGCCTGTGGTGTATTGCCAGCTGTACTTTACCACATGTTTACTTCTCATGATATGAGTGAACAGCGCATCTTGAGAGCCTTGGCTACAGCCGGATTGGTAGGCAACATCGTAAAGCAGAATGCTTCTATCAGTGGTGCTGATGTAGGTTGCCAGGGAGAGGTAGGTGTTGCCTGCGCCATGGCTTCGGCTGCAGCCTGTCAGCTTTTCGGAGGCAGTCCGGCTCAGGTAGAATATGCTGCCGAAATGGGATTGGAGCATCATCTCGGAATGACCTGCGACCCGGTTTGCGGATTGGTTCAGATTCCTTGTATCGAGCGAAATGCCTTTGCTGCCGCCCGAGCTTTGGATGCAGACCTCTACGCTTCCTTCTCAGATGGCCATCATACCGTATCTTTCGACCGTGTTGTTGAAGTAATGCGACAGACGGGTCATGACCTACCTTCGCTTTACAAGGAAACAAGCGAAGGCGGTTTGGCAAAGGGATTCCCAAGAGACATTTAACCATGAGATTCAGTTTCCGAAAGTGAACTCTACACGCCCTGTAAGAGCAAAAAGCTTTGATTATACCTTGATGCAACGAAGCTTTTGCCCTTGCAGGGCGTGATGTATTTGGGGCTTTCAGACCTTTCTTTTATTTTGGCACGCTATTTGTAAGCCCCCTTGCCAAATATTAAATAGTAAATACGAATAAAAACATTTTATATTATGGCACAGAAAGGTAATATTGGTGTAACGACAGAGAACATTTTCCCTGTCATCAAGAAATTCTTATATTCAGATCACGACATCTTCCTCCGTGAGATGGTTTCAAACGCCGTAGATGCAACACAGAAGTTGAAGACTCTTGCAGCTCAGGGCGATTTCAAGGGCGAGATAGGCGACACAACCGTTCGTGTCTCTCTCGATGAGAAGGCTGGAACCTTGACTATCAGCGACCATGGTATAGGTATGACTGAGGAGGAAATCGATAAATATATCAACCAGATTGCATTCTCAGGCGTAACTGACTTCCTCGACAAGTATAAGGAGAATGCCAACGCCATCATCGGCCACTTCGGTCTCGGCTTCTATTCTTCTTTCATGGTAGCCAGCAAGGTAGAAATCATTGCCAAGAGCTACAAAGAGGGAAGCAAGGCTGTAAAGTGGAGCTGCGATGGTTCACCTGCTTTCGAAATCGAAGATGCTGACAAGGCTGAGCGTGGTTCAGACATCATCCTCCATATTGCTGATGATTGCAAGGAATTCCTGCAGAAGAGCAAGATTGAGGAGCTTCTGAACAAGTATTGCAAGTTTATGGCAGTGCCTGTTGCTTTCGGCAAGAAGACCGAGTGGAAGGACGGAAAGAATGTGGAGACAGATGAGGATAACATTATTAATAATGTGGAGCCTCTCTGGACAAAGACTCCTAGCACCTTGAAGGATGAGGACTACAAGAAGTTCTATCACACCCTTTATCCGATGCAGGACGACCCGTTGTTCTGGATTCATCTGAATGTAGACTTCCCATTTAATCTCACGGGTATTCTCTACTTCCCACGCATCAAGAGCAGCATCGACATGCAGCGCAACAAGATTCAGCTCTATTGCAACCAGGTGTTCGTAACCGACCAGGTAGAAGGCATTGTACCAGAATTCCTCACATTGCTTCATGGTGTAATCGATTCACCGGATATTCCGCTGAACGTAAGCCGAAGCTATCTGCAGAGCGACAGCAACGTGAAGAAGATTTCTACCTACATCACCAAGAAGGTAGCCGATCGTCTGAACTCTATCTTCAAGGAGAACCGCAAGGAGTTTGAAGAGAAATGGGATGATCTCAAGATCTTCATCAACTACGGAATGCTCTCTCAGGAAGATTTCTACGAACGCGCAAAGGACTTCGCACTTCTGAAAGATGTTGAGGGCAAGTACTTTACTTTCGAGGAGTACAAGACGCTGATTAAGGACAACCAGACCGATAAGGACGGCAACCTGGTTTATCTCTATGCCAACAATAAGGAAGAGCAGTATTCTTACATCGAGGCTGCCAAGCAGAAGGGTTATTCTGTACTCCTGATGGAAGGTCAGCTCGATACGCCGATGGTAAACATGCTGGAGCAGAAGCTGGAGAAGAGTCGCTTTACACGTGTTGACGCCGATATCATCGACCGCCTCATCGTGAAGGAAGATGCTAAGAAGACCGATTTGAGCAAAGAGCAGTCTGACAACTTGACAGAAGTATTCCGCTCTCAGATGCCTCAACTCGACAAGACAGAATTCTTTGTTGAGATTCAGGCTTTGGGCGAACAGAACCAGCCGGTGCTCATCACCCAGAACGAGTACATGCGCCGTATGAAGGCGATGAGCCAGTTCCAGGCAGGCATGAACTTCTACGGTCAGATGCCAGACAGCTACAACATCGTACTGAACTCAGACCATGCTCTGGTAAAGAAGGTATTGGAAGATGCTGAGGCCAACACAGCTGAAACATTGAAGCCAATCCTTGCAGAAATCAAGGGTCAGGAAGCTCGCCTTGCCGTACTCCATCAGGAGCAGAACAAGAAGAAGCCTGAAGAGATTACCCAGCAGGAGAAGGATGATGTTCACAACACAGAGAAGGCTATCAGCGATGAGAAGGCTAAGCGCAACGAAATCATCTCGGGCTATGCTAAGAACAACAACATTGTTCACCAACTCATCGACCTCGCCCTGCTTCAGAACGGTATGTTGAAGGGTGCTTCGCTCGACGCATTCCTCAAGAGAAGTGTTGACATGATTAAGTAATCCAACCTGTTAAAAGGTTTGAATTAAGAAATAAAACTTTGCGATGCGTAACATTTCATGTTACAAATTGTATCTATCATATGTGCTAAATGTTTCAAAACGAACATTTAGCACATTTTTTTTCGCTTTCCTTTGGTGGCTTTCCTTTTTTTTATTACCTTTGCAATATCGATAAACGAAAAACATGATTAAAAAAATCGCCATCATGGAACAAACAAATTCAAATTACAGCATTATTGCTGATTATTACTCTGAACACTACAACGAGCTGAAGTTGTATGTCATGTCCCGTTCGCTTCCGGCAGACGAGGCTGAAGACATCGTGCAGAATACTTTTGTGCGATTACTTCGAGGCGATAAGATGATTACGCCTGTTACTTTACCTTGTTTTGTATACACCATTGCCAAGAATCTGATTATCGATTATTACCGTCGCAAGCATAAGATTGAGGAGTATGAACACTTCCTGGGAGCTAGCGACTGGATGGGAAGATATGATGTTGATGGCGAATCTGTTTTCTCTGCCCAGCAGACCAACGAGATTCTGGAGCGTGGCATTGCCCGGCTCACGGAGAAGAGAAGCAAGGTTTACCGCCTGAATCTCTTCGATGGAATGCAGGTGAGCGAGATTGCCCAAAGTCTGAACCTCGGATATAAAGCGGCTGAGAATCGTCTGACTCTGGCTAGAAAAGAAATAAGAGATTATATGAAAAAAGAGTTGGCTAGTTAAAATGCTAGTCAACTCTTTCTGTTTATTCTTACTGCCTTGCTGAAAGGCAATTCCTAACTGTTTTTTTAGTTTTCCTTAAACCCGATTACTCTTGTCAAACCTTTATCAAGATAAAAGGTTTGGGTTACTTTCTGCTTCTCGCCCTGATGGTTGGTCAGCTTGTATGTAGCCCTTAAATATAATAAGGTGTCGGGATAAGCTGCATCTTTATAATCAATATTCTTCTTGATGTAAGGCAGTTTGCTGACATTTTGTCGCATCACCTTCATCTGGTCGAAACTGATCATGGCGGTAGGAGTGAGGCGGGAGAACCGCTCATAGCTGCAGTCCTGATCAACGAGGTTTTCATCAAGAAAATCCTTGACCAGAGATTGAGCCTTGTGCTGATCGCCACACGAGGTGAACATCAGCACAAGTCCTGAAACCATGACAAACATCATTTTCTTTATCATAGACATCTTCTTTTTTATTAAGCCGCGCTGCTTTTATGAAGCTCGTTGTTTTATTTAGCACGCTTGCTTATTTAGCCACGCTGCGGAGAATCTCCAGCAAGTGATCCCAAACCATCTCTACTGTAGGAATGAGAAGAGCCTCGTCTGGGGTGTGAACATTGCGAAGGGTAGGACCGAAACTTACCATATCGAGCTCAGGATAACGCTCTGAGAAAAGACCACACTCCAAACCGGCATGAATACCCTTTACCAATGGCTTTTTGCCGAAGAGCTTTTCGTAAGCCTTCACAGCCAGGTCGGTAAGCTTGCTGTTGGCGCGCATCTTCCAGGCAGGATACTTGTCGCCTACAGTTACCTCGGCGCCAGCCAGAAGGAAGGCTGCCTTTACGGTATTGGTCATGTTCTCCAGATTGCTCATCACGTTACTTCGCTGAGAAGCTACGATGTTGATGCTGCTTTCATCGGTCATCACACTTGCCACATTGCTTGAGGTTTCTACCATCCAGGCAATCGCCTCATCCTGACAGGTAGTAAGCGGACCGTTGTCTACAGCCTGGAGAGCCATTACGAACTTATCAGCTACTTCTTTCTCGATGACAGGTGCAGCATCGCTGCTGCTCATATTGAACTGCATAGCCTGTTCGGTTACGTGGAATTCATCTTCAACTTCTGATGCAAAGATGTTCCAGTCGGCACGAACCTGTTCCTTATCAGCATTCTTGACGGCGAAAACAATCTTTCCGTCGCGAGGAATCGCATTGTGCATTTTGCCGCTGTTGAAGCTTACGAGGCGCAGACTTCCATCCAGTTTCTCATTTTCGAGGAAGAGGAAGCGGGCAAGAATCTTGATGGAATTGGCGCGCTTCTTGTTGATGTCATCGCCCGAGTGACCACCGTTGAGACCCTTCAGCGAAGCTTCCATGAAGAAATAACCCACAGGAGCCTCTTCGCGTGAAAAGTGGAAAGTGGCATGGGTTGTCTGACCACCGGCGCAGGATACGAAGATTTCGCCCTCATCCTCTGAGTCAAGATTGATGAGCATCTTTCCGGTCATAAAGCCCGCCTTCATGCCGTGAGCACCGGTCAGTCCGGTTTCTTCATCACGTGTAAAGACGCACTCGATAGGACCATGCTCAATATCGTTGCTTGCCAGGATAGCCAGTTCGATGGCGCAGCCTATACCGTCGTCAGCACCGAGGGTAGTGCCTTTTGCCTTAAGCCATTCTCCGTCTACGTAAGTCTGGATGGCGTCTTTGTGGAAATCGAAATCAACATCTACCAGTTTATCGCAAACCATGTCCATGTGGCTCTGCAGGATAATGGTTTCAGCATGCTCGTAGCCTGGAGTGGCAGCTTTACGGATGAGCACATTACCGGTTTCATCTACCAGCGTTTCGAGCTGATGAGCCTCTCCGAAAGATTTCAAAAACTCAATCATGTTCTCCTCGTGCTTGGAAGGACGAGGTATTTCGTTGATTTTTGCGAACTGCTCGAACACGAGAGCAGGCTTCAATTCACTTTTATTCATTTATTTTCTATTATTTTGTTTTGATAAAACATTTATTTCTGCTATTTTGTTTTGGTTATTCCCAAAAAAATAGTACCTTTGCACCCAAAAGTGCACTAAGGCACTGCAAAGGTAATAAAAATGATAAAATTAATGTTATTAAGCGTGTTAATAATTGCTATTTGCATGGCATTATTTTGCGTAAAGTTGATTTTTAAGAAGAACGGCAAGTTCTCTTCCCAGCATGTGCACGACAATCCGGGCTTGCGCAAGCAGGGCATTCATTGTGTGGTGGATCAGGACCGCGAGGCAAGGGAAGCCAACAAGGCTTATTAGAAAATAGTAATAATATAATATGATAGAAAAAATGAGAAAGAACATTTTGAGTTCAGTGGCAATTGCAGCTGTTGCTGCCCTGTCATTGGCATCATGCAACAAATCTCAGCCTCAGGTAGAGGCTAAGTCAGAGAGCAAGGCTCCTGCTGAATTGAAGATTGCTTATGTAGAGGTAGACTCTATCATGACTCAGTATACCTTTGCTAAGGAGTATTCTTCTATCTTGGAGAAGAAGGGTCAGAACATTCAGGCTACTATTGCGCAGAAGGGCCAGCAGCTCCAGGCTGCAGCAGCCAACTTCCAGCAGAAGATTCAGCAGAATGCTTACACCCGCGAGCAGGCTGAGGCTATCCAGGCTGGACTGCAGAAGCAGAACAACGACCTGCAGGGCTTGCAGCAGCGCTTGAGCAACGAGTTTGCTGCTGAGCAGGAGAAGTACAACAAGGCACTTCACGACAGCATTGCCAACTATCTTGCCCGCTACAACAAGGACAAGAAGTACAGCATCATCTTCTCTAAGAGCGGCGATAACCTGCTCTATGCTGACAAGGCTTACGATATTACAAAAGAGGTGATTTCCGGCTTGAACAAGGCTTACAAGGGAAAGCTGAAGAAAGAGGAGGCTGCTCCTGCTAAAAAGTAAGAGAAATGCTTCGTAAGGAAAGATACGATTTTATATTGAATCATTTCAGAAGTGCGCTGCCGAATGTAACTACCGAGTTGCAGTTCGGTAGCGCATTTCAGCTTCTGGTGGCTACCTTGCTTTCTGCGCAATGCACCGATAAACGCATCAACATGGTTACGCCTGCTCTCTTTGCCCGTTATCCTGATGCGCAGCACATGGCACAGGCGAGCGAGGAAGATATTTATGAGTTGATCAGTTCGGTGAGTTATCCGAATGCCAAGGCGAAGCATCTGGCTGAAATGTCTCGCCAGCTGGTTGAGATGTTCGGAGGTGAGGTGCCTGAGGCTGCGGATGATTTGGAGAAACTGGCAGGAGTGGGGCGCAAGACGGCGAATGTGATTCGTGCCGTATGGTTCGGTCATGCTACGATGGCGGTGGATACGCATGTTTACCGTGTGAGTCATCGTATGGGGTTGGTGCCGAAAACGGCAGATACACCCCGAAAAGTAGAAGATTATCTGATGAAACACATTCCGGCAGAGGATATTCCGAATGCGCATCATTGGATTCTGCTGCATGGCAGATATATTTGCAAGAGTACGAAACCGCTCTGCGATAAATGCTTTTTTAATGAATATTGCCCAAAACTATTAAAGGACAGTAAGCTTTAGAAATAGTTAATAGTTAATAGTTTATAGTTTATAGCGGCTTCGCCGTACAGCAAACTAGCTTAAAGTAGAGGGAAGATGATAAAAAAATAGTTTATAGTAAATAAAAACTCTGCTTGTCGCAAGAAAGCCCTATTTACTATAAACTATTAACTATTAACTGATTCTGACTGTTTTATTCAAGAGATAATTATCCAGAATCACCATGGCAGCCATGGCTTCAACCACCGGCACGGCTCTTGGCAAAACGCAAGGATCATGACGGCCTCGGGCAGTCAGCGTGGTGGCATTTCCTTCCAAATCTACCGTATTCTGCTCCATCAGCAGAGTAGCCACCGGCTTAAAGGCAACACGGAAATAGATGTCCTGACCATTGCTCAAACCGCCCTGTATTCCTCCGCTATGATTGCTCTTAGTTGTAATACGGGCAGCAACATCCTGATTCACGGCAGCATCTTCTGGCGTCTCTCCAGCATCAGCCTTCGGGATAAAGACATCATTCTGCTCACTTCCGCGGGCAGTAACTCCGGCAAATCCCTCGCCATATTCAAAACCCTTCACGGCATTGATTCCAAGCATGGCAGCACCCAGTTGGGCATGAAGCTTGTCAAACTCAGGCTCGCCCAATCCTACCGGGCAACCCTTGATGACGCAAGTGATGATTCCACCAATCGTATCGCCGTCAGCCTTAACCTGGGCGATGAGATCTTCCATTTCCTTCGCCTTCTGCTGGTCAGGACAGCGCACCGGATTATCTTCTATGGTGTTAAGGTCATACAGATGATAATCTTTCTCCAGCGCAATACTGCCCACCTGTGATGTATAAGCCGTGATGCTGATGCCCAACTGTCGCAAGGCAAGTTTAGCCAAGGCTCCACCTACACATCGGGCAATGGTGATGCGGGCTGAAGAACGGCCGCCGCCACGATGATCGCGTACGCCATACTTCTCGTGATAGGTGAAATCTGCGTGAGAAGGACGGAACAGACAGCGCATGTTCTCATAGTCCTGAGAATGCTGGTTCTGGTTACGCACCTCAAAACCGATTGGGGTTCCTGTTGATTTGCCTTCGAACACACCACTCAGAAACTCTACCTTGTCAGCTTCCTTTCTGGCCGTAGTGATGTGGCTCTGTCCTGGGCGTCGGCGGTTCAGCTCGCTCTGGATAAAGTCCATGTCGATTTCTATGCCTGCAGGAAATCCGTCAATAACGCCTCCTACAGCTATTCCATGACTCTCTCCAAATGTAGTGAGAGTGAAAAGATTGCCAAATGTATTCCTCATTACCTTATATAATATAATACAAGTTCAGTTGATATGAAGGAGGGTGTGCCATAAGCCCATTACAGAGACTTATGATACACCCACTATCGTTTATTCTCTTGTTTGTTACTTGTTGCAGCCGCCTTCGCAACCGCCTTCGCAACCGCCTTCGCAACCACCTTCACAGTTGCCATCCTTGCAGTCGCCGCCGCAGTTGTCGCAGCCACCTGAGCAGCCGCCACCTTCGCCGCTTATCATCTGAGCCATCTTGGCAATCTCCTCAGCAGTAGCCTCGCGGCTCTCGAGAATCTGACCGCAGAAGTTGAGCTTCAAGCCAGCCAATGGGTGGTTCAGGTCGCAGGTTACCTTTGTATCGCTGATGTTCTTCACTACTGCGTTGAAGTGGTTGCCATCCTCGTTCTGCAATGGGATGATAGCGCCTACCTGTACGTGCTGTGCATCAAACTGGCCGTTGATGGTAAAAATCTGCTTGTCGAGCTCCAGTACGCGCTCGTCATAGTGCTGTCCGTAAGCCTGCTCAGGGTCCAGCTGGAAGTCGAACTCTTCACCTTTAGCCAGGTCTACCACCTTCTCTTCGAAAGCTGGCAGGGTAACACCCATACCGCTGATGAAGATGAACGGACGCTCGTCGGTTGTGCGCTCGATGAGCATCTCCTCGCCGTTGTCACCATTAGTTACATCATACAGTGCGTATGAAACTACAATAAACTTGTTCTTGTTGTTTGTTTCCATTTTATTATTTATTTTTTATTATTTCTTTTTCTTTTCTGAATGCTTACGCTCTTAACCATCTCCATGCGCTCCAGATAGATGGGGCGCCATTTGTCGATGATGTCCTGCAGACTTTTGCTCTTCTGCGAGAGTTCAGCATATTCCTCGCCGTCGGTCAGATTCTCTTTCTTGAGATCCAGCATTCGGGCGATGAGCTGTTTCTGGTGTTCCTCAGCCGCCTTGAGCTGGTTGCCCAGTTTCTCGAGACTTTCCATAAAGGCGAGTGCCTTGTCTATATGATTTTCCTGTACCATTTTGCTTGTTTTATAGGTTGAATCTTCTGCAAAGGTACAAATAATAATTGGTATAAACGAAGAAAAAGGGCTTTTTTTTCGATGATATTACAAAATGATAGAGAAAATGTAATATCTCTAACGTTCTGACGCCTTTTTGGGTGTATTGTTGTTGATTTAAGTCAAGAAATAGACGGAAAACTGAAAATATCCCAAGAAATGTTTGCGTACACTGAGGAAAGTTCGTATCTTTGCAGCGTCTTAAAGAAAAAGACTATAGGATAATGTTTAACAGAGCCGGCGTCTACGGATGTGCAAGGCTCACAAATTAAAGAAAGGTAAAAAGATTATGAAGAAGATTATGGTATTAGCAGTAGCTATGTTTGCAATGGCAACAACTACTTTCGCAGCTGAAGAGGAGACAAATGCAACAGCAGCTTTCAACATGAACGTTAACATGTCTAGCATGGCAGATGCTTTGAGCTTGAACATCGACCAGGTAGAGGCTGTAGCTGATGTACACAAGAACTTCACCGCAGACATGATGAATGCTGCAACAGCAAAGGGTGAGGATCGTTCTGCAATGATTGACAAGGCAGTTTTGAAGGATCTCAAGTACATGCACGTTATCTTGAACAACAGTCAGTATCGTAAGTACGTGATGCTTCTCAACACAACCCTTATCAACCGTGGTTTGAAGTAATCATATTTTATAGATGTGAAAAATAAGAGAGAGATTTAAAATAAGAATCCCAGTCGAGGTTTTATCCTGACTGGGATTTTTTTTGCTTTTGGGCTTTCAGCCCGTAGTTAAACCACTGGCGAAACTTAGCTTCCTGATATGCGAAAGTTCAGTTAACTTGATAATCAGTCAATATCTATTAATTGGAAATGCTTGTTGAAGGTCAAATCCAATCCGTTAGCCAGTTCTACCTCGTATTCATTCTTGTTCATTTCAATCTTCTTTACCGCTTGCGCTGGATAATTCTCCTTCAGGTAGTTTCTGATGGCCTGCGGAATCAGCTTGGCTGGCACTTTTCCCTGCTTGCAGTCAATCTCTGTGAGATTGCCTTTCTTATCAAATTCCAGCTTGGTTCCGTTCTGCAGAACCACATCATAGCTCTTGTTGATAACCCCCGTCTCAATGGTAGCAAGCATCACCTTCTGATTGTTGAAATGGTTGCTGAGTAAGGTTTGAGCCTTTATCGGGAGTGCATTAACGGCGATAGGCTTGTCATTGCCTGCATTTGCTGCCATATTGCATGATAGCATGCAGCAAATGGCAATCATCAAAATTCTTATCATTCTTTTCATAAGCTACAAATTAAATTTTTATAATACTTAAATTGTGATGGATGTTTAAACATCATCTTATAATTAGACGCAACTCGTGCCTGAAAGTTTAACTCGTGCCTGAAAGTTTAAAGAGAATGTGTAAATGCGTCATCAGCACAGGCTGCTCATGGTGGATGATGATTCGGATTACGGCTGTGTGATTTTTGCCCTAATCCGGCTCAGGCTTGCCTGCGTTACACCTAAATAGGTGGCGATGCTTCCCAATGGCAACCTTTGTAATAAGTCTGGTTCTTTCTCTAGCAGCTCCTTGTACCTTTCCGAAGCGATGGCGGATAGCATGGAAATCAGTCGTTCCTCGGTGGCAAGCAGCTCCATCTCTGCATAACGCCGTCCCCAATTGGCGATGTGTAAATCATCCAAGAACAACTCTTTCAGCTGTTTTCTTTCCAATTTATATAAGACCGAATCTTCCATCAACTCCATCGTCTCATATCCTGGCTCGTCGTTCACATAGCCTTTCAAGGAGACAATAGTCGCTCCCTCTTTGCCAAACCAAAAGGTAATTTCCTTTCCGTCCACTGAAGTATATGCGCGGACAATGCCTTTCTTGATGAAAAAGATGTTCTTCTCCACCTTACCTCTTTCCAACACCCGGAATCCTTTGGGATATGAAACTTCCGTTAAGCATCGCTGCAATTTGTCCAAAGACGCATCCGGCATGGCGTATCTCTTATTAATGATTTCTTTTATATCCATATTCTTTTTTGCTGTATTTGGTGTGCAAAATTATAAAATTTCACACGAAAACGAAAGTAAATGGTTGTTTTTTTGCAAATGCAAAATCCGTTTTTGTCAAATGCAAAAAGCTTTTAGTTTTTTTTTGCTTACTTTTGCACCCGAATTTAAAATTATAAAATGAATTAATAAATATAACAAACAAATAAATTAATAAATATGAATTGGATAATTTTATTGTTCGCAGGATTATTTGAGGTGAGCCTCACGTTCTGCTTGGGAAAAGCGAGAGCAGCATCAGGAATTTGGTTTTATCTGTGGGGGAGCGGTTTCCTTGCTTCCACCATTCTGAGCATGGCTTTTCTCGCCAAGGCGGTGCAGACTTTGCCTTTGGGCACGGCCTACGCCATCTGGACAGGCATCGGGGCAGTGGGTACGGTTTTGATAGGGATATTCGTTTTCAAGGAACCAGCCACTCCCATCAGGCTTTTCTTCCTCTTCACGCTCATTGTTTCCTTGATTGGATTGAAGATTGTGTCATATTAAAAAAAAGAGAGGCGAAAAATGAAGTATGAATTGAGAGAGAACCAAGGTATTCCGGCACCTCTGCTGGCTCTGATGGCAGTAGCTACCGGACTTTCCGTTGCCAACTGCTATTACAACCAGCCCTTGCTGGGCAGTATGGCAAAAGAGTTTGCGGTATCAGACTTTTCTGCCAGCATGGTAGCTACCTTGACCCAGATAGGCTATGTGGTAGGACTTGTATTTGTCATTCCGCTTGGTGATCTGGATTCACGAAAGAAACTGATACAGGCCAATTACATCATTTCTTTGTGCGCCTTGCTTGCCATAGCCCTTGCTCCGAACATCTATTGGGTGTGGGGCGCATCCCTGGTTGCTGGCGCATCTTCGGTAATGCCGCAGTTCTTCATCCCGCTGGTGTCTTATCATTCCACGCCTTCACGCAAGGTGCGCAATGTGGGAATCATACAATCCTGCCTGCTCGTAGGCATTCTAGGTTCACGTGTCTTCAGCGGTCTGCTGGCCGACGAATGGGGATGGCGTTCTGTTTATCTTGTGGCTAGTGTGTTTATGCTCGGATGTTTTCTGCTCATTCACGGGATGCTGCCAGTGTTGTCTGCCCGTTCGCAGAAAAACTATGCAGGGTTGATGAAATCATTGTTGCGCCTGCTCCTCAAATACCCATACTTGCAAATCGCGTCGCTAAGGGCGGCATTGGCGTATGGTTCTTTCTTCGCCTTATGGAGTTGCCTGGCCTTCCGGATGAAGCAGTCGCCTTTCTTTGCTGGCGACGACATGATTGGAGCTCTCGGTTTGTGCGGACTGGCAGGTGCATCTACGGTGGTCTTTATCAGCGACTACGTCCAAAAGTATGGTGCAAGGTTCTTCTCTGTTGCCGGAGGATGCGTCTTGTTGGCTGCCTGGCTGCTGGCATTTTGGGGGAATGACAGCTACTTGTGGATAATAATAGCCATCTTGCTGATTGATGCTGGTATGCAATGCATCCATTTGTCGAATCAGACCAGCGTAGTAGCCCTTGACGCATCTGCCATCAACCGTATCAATACCGTTTATATGACCATTTATTTCCTGGGTGGTTCTGCCGGAACTTTCGTTTCTGGCCTGTCCTGGCAGCATTATGGATGGACAGGCGTGGTGGGGGTAGGGGTTGCCTTTACCGTGGCTTCCTTGCTCGTAAACTGCATCAAGCCTAATGGCAAACCCTAAACCTACCACCACAAATGGTAGGAAATTAAATACATAAGACCGCTAACCGTTAAATATCATTAATGCAATAAACCTTTTCAAGTTTTATAAATCAAAAGAAATGGTTTGGTAGAAACCATGATGCAATTTACTCCAATCAAATGTTTATAAGCGTATAATTAATTTAACACAATAATGAAGAATTTTATAGCAGTATCATTTGCATTGATGTTCGCCATGAACATCAGTGCAGCGAAGAAATCAAAGGTTACGCCTTTGCAGTTTGATCCTGATTGCGGAACGAAAGCGTCATTGACCATGACGGATGGTAAAGTGGTAAACTATACAGCTTATACCAAACTCTATTTCGTGACCCATGTGGAGGATTCCACCTATCAGTATATGAATGTTTTTGTGCCGGAAGGAGCCACACAGCAGTCGCCTATGTTCCTTCGCACATACGTGGGAGGTTATATGGCGAGTGAAGCTGTCTATCCTCAGGCACAGGACGCCAGCGGACGGGCTCTGGCTGAAGGTTATGTACTTGTCATTCCTGGCAGCCGTGGCCGTAATTCCACTGTAAAACAGGGGAAGAAGACTGTTTATACCGGACGTGCTCCAAAGGCATTGCTCGATTTGAAGGCGGCGGTACGCTATCTTCGTCATTTTGACCATGTGATTCCAGGAAATGCCGAGAGAATCATCACGGATGGTACGAGTGCAGGAGGCGCCATGTCGAGCCTGCTAGGCGCAACGGGCAATCATCCTGATTATGAACCCCTGCTCAAGGCTATGGGGGCTGCCGATGAGCGAGACGATGTGTTTGCTTCTGTATGTTATTGTCCGATAGTAGATTTAGACCATGCCGACATGGCCTATGAGTGGTTGTATGGCAATACGGAAAGTCGCAAGAGTCTGTCTGCCAGCAAGCAGGCTTTATCTCAGGAACTTGCAGCCCAGTTTCCTTCCTACATCAATTCCTTGGAACTGAAGAAGGAAGATGGCACGGCTCTCAAAGCAGACAACTATCTTGATTACATCAAGCAGATTCTTATCAAGAGTGCTCAGGAAGCAAAAGATGCTGGTGCAGATATTCCAGATTCTGTAGGTTTCTGGTTCAGCGGTATGGCCGCATTCCAGGCTCCTGTCAATGGTCAGAGTAGCAAGAGCCACCGACCAGGTATGGGGGATAAAAAGCCGCAGAGACAGCCTGGCTTTGGCAGAAAACCATTAGCCGGACAGCCTCCTATGGGAATGTTGGGCCGCAAGATGGTGGGCGAATACATTACAGATCTCGACATGACCCAATATCTGAATTATGTGGTCAGCACCCAGCCTCTTAAAGGTGTACCTGCTTTCGACAGTTACAATGTAGATGGAGCCGCAGCAAGTGGTGAGAATGAAGAATTCGGCAATGCTCAGGGTTCTGATGTAAACTTCACTTCTTGGAGTGCTGAAAAAGCCGGAACAGTTGTTTCTGAGGAAGTTAAGGAAAATGCGCGTCTGTTGAATCCGATGAATTTCATTGGCGATGGCGTTTCATCTGTTGCTCCCCACTGGTATATTCGTCATGGCGCCCGTGACAGAGATACTGCCTTTTCTGTCTCCATCAATCTGGCTACCAAACTGCAGAATTCGGGCAAGGACGTTAGCTTCAAGCTTCCTTGGAACCGTCCTCACAGCGGCGACTATGCCTTGAACGAACTGTTTGCCTGGTTAGCAGAAATCTTATAAAAAGGGGATTGAGTCCATTTTGATGGTCGAGGAAGAGGCTGTGGGCGGTGTCGAGCGCATCCTGCCAATAGTGGAGAAAAAATCTTTCTGTTTCCATCAGATTAATGAAGTTTCGCATGTGGTTCAAGTACGGGCTGAAGGCCCAAAAGCTCCAGAAGCAGCACGCCCTGAACCAACGGTCACCGGCCGAAGGGAAAGGTAAAGGGCAGAAGCTCCAGAAGCAGCACGCCCTGAAAGGGCAGAAGCTCCTAGCTCAGGGAGGGCACTGAAAAAGGTACCCAATTTTAAGTTGCATAGCTTGTTTTTGAACTTTAATTCTTGTCCAAGAAGCATTTCATCTTTTAAAAGTGAAATACTTTTTTGGACAGGAATATAGCCCCAAATAGCTTTCTATAGCGTTTCTGGCGCTTAATTCGGCAATATATAGAGGAATCTACTTCCCCCCTTATGCATTTTGCATCAATTTGAGGATTCTCTTCACATTTGCTGCGAAAATAGTCAAAGCACCCTGCATTTCCATGCACGACAAACCGTATGACAGGGCTCTGTCATATCCTAAGACATTCTTAAGTTCGGAGTTCTTGGCTTCTATCTTGTATCGTTTCCTCTGAAGATTTATAAACTCTTCTGTTTTTTGATATTCGATTTGCTCCAACTGTTCATCCGACTTGATGGTAACCGCATATGTTTTTGTCTTGGCTCCTTCCTTGTAGCAACCTTCACGTAATGGACAGACCTTGTATTTGTCCACATCAAAATAATAGGTAATGCTGGAGTTTCTGTGACGCTTGTCATTTTTGCGATTATTCATCTCTTTCCATTTCGCCAGATGCCCTGCTGGGCAGACGTACAGATCTGCATCCTTGTTGTATTCAAAAGGGAGTTTGTTTGTTCGATTACCGTCAATTACAGAGCTTAAACGAGCAGAGAGGCGCATATTGTTTTCCTTTGCCATTTTGAGATTCTCCTTGCTGGAATATGCCTTATCTGCTACTATGGAATCAACTTCCATTCCTGCTTCCTCTGTCTTTTTTATCAATTCTGGCAATTGCTGTCCATCACCCTTCTCGCCGGAGGTGACGGTAGCTGCGGTGATAATTCTCTCATCGCTCATAGCTATATGCGTCTTATAGCCAAAGAATGAAGAATGCGCTGTTTTATGTCCTGTACGGGCATCTTCATCTTTTGATATTACGCCTCGGGTCTCTGCATCGGAAATGGTTTCTTTCAGCATGTTAAGACGTTCCTTGACTGCAGGCATATTGGCAGTTGCAGCGTCAGCTTCTACTGTCGCAACTATCGTTTTGGCTGCAGTCATGATAGAAGAATACTTCTTTTCTTTTGGAAGCTCAGGCAATTCCATGCTGTCATCTACAGAATTAACGACCTTGATTACGGCCTTGCAATAATACTCCAAACTCTTTGCTGCACTGATAGGGTTGGAACGAGAATGCGTATGGGTTGCATCAACAATGATGGTTCTAGACTTGAGGACACCTGTTTCTATAGCAATAGAAACAGTCTTCTTGATAAGAAGATCCAACAGGTCCATATCCTTCAGGCGAAGTCGACGGAATTTGGTCAAGGAACTAGGATTAATCAGATTAGTCTCCTCAGGAGTTAATCCCAAGAAGTACTTAAACGACATATCATAGCGAGTACGTTCAACAACATCAACATCCGATATGTTATAGATTACCTTTAAAAGAAGATACTTAAACATACGGATAGGACTCTCTGCTGTACGACCATTGTCATGACAATACTTGTCCTGTAATTCCTGGTATACGAAACTAAAGTCCACCAGGTCAGTAATCTGGCGGAGCAGGTTGTCTTTTGGGATAATCAAGTCATACAAACTTGAATAATCACTGAATGATATGGTCTGTTGTTGCTCTAGCATAATCCTTGTATTTTTCTACAAAGATACAAAAAATATTGCACATATGCAACTTTTGGGTACACTATTTCAAAGATCGAATGTTAAACTAGCATAACCCATGAAGGGACTTTTTCAGTGCCCTCCCAGGGCATCGCCCTGGGTATAATGGCAATCAGCAAGGCGCCCTGTAAGGGCAAAAGCTTTGTATATTGCCAGGTATTTGAAAGCTTTTGCCCTTTCAGGGCGTGTGGGCAAAACTTGCGAAAGTTCAGTAACTTTACTCCTTTACGATTTCTTTTCCTGCTGCCTGCCAGCCAATAAAGCCGGAATCGAGTTCTATTACCTGATAGCCGTTCTTTGTCAAAATAGCTGCGGCATTCTTGCTTCGCTTGCCGCTTCGGCAGTTCACGGCGATAGTCTTGCTTTTGGGAAGAGCGGCAGCGGCCTTCTGCTCGAAGTCTGATTTCAGTACGTCAATGTTGATTGCCCCACGAATATGCCCATTGGCAAACTCCTCTGCGGTTCGTACGTCGAGACGGATTACTGCGGTGTCAGCGATGGCTTTCTCATAGTCATCTGCCGACAGACTCTTATAGCCCTTATTTTGCGCCTGACAAGAAGACAGGCTTGATAGCATGGTTAAAATGCTCATGATAAATATTTTCTTCATTCTCTAATCTTTAAATAATTATGCGCCTTTAATCTAGGAGGATAAGCCATGCTCAACCCCCTACATTCTTGCAATATATCTGCAAAAATACAAAAAAATATTCAGAAAGTTGATTATATGGATGGATTTTGTTGGCAGGGCGAACTCGATTTAACCTTATTTTATAAGATAGAGGGATATTTTGATAATCTGAAATCCTTAATGACCTTAATGACCGTGACCTTAATGACCGGATTTATGAATACATGTACACATATACATCATGGGGGAGTTTGCTCGTGATGAGTAAACTCCCCATAATTATCTTAAAAAAACTTATTTATTCAATAGAATGTTTTGATATTCAGAATATAATCATTATTTTTGCACGTAATATTAGTGGTGTTATTATGTGCAATATTAAATATTATATAGATGAAACAGCTGCATATTTCGGCAATATGTTGGGCGAAAAAGTAGCTTTGGAACCAGCAGATAAAGATTTGTTGGAAGGAATCCCTATGAATGTTTCTTCCAGGTTCTCTTTTTATAAAGGATGTATTTTGGGGCAGCACATTTTGATGGCTTACCTAAAGGATGGCGACTCTGTGCCACCTGCCCAGTTAAAGAAGCAATTGGATATTATACGTCGACAGACACAGCTCGTCGTCGTATTAATCACTCCATGCATTACATCTTATAATAAGGTAAGATTGGTGGCACAAAAAGTTAACTTTGTTATCCCCAATAGACAAATGTTCCTGCCATCTCTTTTGCTTGACATCAAACCTGACAGAAAGGTTGGCTTGGATTTGAAAGAAACCATTCCTCCCTTTGCCCAATGTTTGTTGCTTTATCATTTGCAGATAGAATCCATTGTTGGGACAACTGGTTATGGACTGAGCGATAAGTTTGGCGTTTCTTATGCGACCGCAAACAAATCATTGCGCTGGCTTGTCTCCAAAGATCTGATTAAGTTGCATGGAGTAAAGACCAAGACGGTGCAAATTGATATAAGCAATAGGGAACTTTGGAATAAAGCATTGCCAATGTTGGTTTCTCCGATAGAGCAGCTTTACTATACGGATGCTATACTTGAAGGACAACAGATAAGTGGGGTGAATGCACTGGCTTCCTACACGATGCTTAATGAAGAATCAAGGCAATGTTGGGCTGTTACAAAGAAAGAATTGAAAACTTTGGCCATCGTAACCGACAAGCAGTTTGGCGAAAATGAAATCCAAGTATGGAAGTATAACCCCAAAATGTTAAGTACAGAAGGAGTAGTTGATAAGCTCTCGCTTTATCTGTCATTGAAAGACAATGAAGATGAGCGAATACAAATAGAGTTGGAACGATTGATAAATGAAATGCCATGGTAAGAGGAATAGATACATTCAAGGAGTTCTTCAAAGGTTTTGAGGACAATTATGTTATAATAGGGGGTACGGCATGCGAAATCCATGAGGATTTGTATGCTCAGGTACCTCGTGCTACTAAGGATATTGACATTATCTTAGTGGTTGAAGCTTTGTCGGCTGAGTTTGTAGCCAAATTCTGGGAGTTTGTAAAGAAGGGCAATTATGAGCAGCGAAACAAGGGTGTTAATGAGAATGTTGAACCCAAACATGAATATTTCCGCTTCATGAAGCCTGCTAATTCTGCTTTCCCATATCAGGTTGAACTCTTTTCACGAAGTCTTGGCTTGATGAATTTCCCAGAGGAGGCTCGTATTACACCGATTCCAGTGGATGAAGACCTTTCAAGTTTATCGGCAATACTCATGGATGAAGACTATTATCGTTTCACGATAGAACATAGCTTGCAGGAAGATGGCGTGCATATTGCCAATATCGAGAGTCTTATCTGTTTGAAAAGCAAGGCTTTCTTGGATTTAAGTCAAAGAAAAGCTAAAGGTGAAAGTGTTGATAGCAAGCATATTGCAAAGCATAAGAAAGATGTCTTTCGTCTTGCAGCAATGCTTACTCCAGCAAGTAGATATGAACTGCCCAATACATTAAAAACTGATGTTAGTGACTTTTGTGATGCTATCATGCAGGATTTGCCAAATGCCGATTTCATCAAGTCAGCAGGTCTTGGCAATGTGACAAGCCTGCAGATTATAGAACAACTTAAGAAATCAATGTTGTAGTCATGGTTAAGATACAATATGCTTCAGATTTGCATCTGGAATTCATGGAGAATACCCTGTATTTGGAGACTCATCCTCTTCAGCCTGTTGCTGACATCCTGGTGTTGGCTGGAGATACTGGCTATTTAGGTGATGAAGGCTTTGTTAAGCATCCATTCTGGGATTGGGCTTCAGAGAATTTCAAGGAAGTAATAGTAATACCAGGTAATCATGAGTTTTATTTGGGTTATGACTTGGAGCAACTCTATGATGGATGGTGCATGGAAATTCGGCACAATATCAGATGCTATTATAATGCTGTAAAACATCTTTCGGATGATACAGACCTCATCGTTTCTACACTATGGGGATATATAGAGCCGCAGGATGCTTTTTCAACCGAGCGCAGAGTAAATGATTTCCATCGTATTAAGGATTGTGGCGTTGTGATAAACAGCGAACGGTTTAATCAAGAGCATGCTAAGTGCCGCGCTTTCATAGAAAAGGCTGTTAGTGAAAGCCAGGCAAAGCATATTGTTGTGGCAACGCATCATGTTCCATCATTTCAACTGGTGTCTCCGGATTTCAAGGGAAGTCCGATAAACGGTGCTTTCACAGCAGAGCTGGGGAACTTCATTGCTTATAGCCGAATAGATTATTGGATTTATGGTCATTCTCATCGTAACATAGACAGGATAATAGGAAATACTCAATGTGTTTCGAATCAGCTTGGGTATGTGAATCATGGAGAATCTGAGTCTTTTGATTCAAAGAAATGTATTAATTTAATGCTTTAGTTGAGGCTCTACATTAGAGAGCCAATAGCGTCCGTACTTCGGACGCTATTGGCTTAAGCTCATAAAAAGACACAGCCCCTTCATGACACCCTTGAAAATTCGTAATTCGACACTTAAGTTATACGTGTTGAATGGCATTCTGTTAGTTACCAGTGTATTCGCATTTTGCCCCCCCAAAAAAAAATCCTTAATGACCGAAAATGACCATGACCGGAATCTTTGGGGTTTGAAAATGATAATGACCCTTAATGACTTTGACCCTTCATGACCGGATTTCTCGGTAGAACGAAAACGACCGCTCTCCTCATATAGAGGTGAGCGGTCGATTTTGTTTTATCCCATGCAGCTCGTTACTCCGAGCGTAGTAGCAATAGCGGTCAGAATGCTGATGGCTATCTGAAGAATTGTTTTCCAAGTGTTCGCTTTCATCTTTTTTGAATGTTGAATGTTGAGTGTTGAATGTTGAATTTTTGTGGGCGGATAGGCTGGGCTAGGGGCTAGCACCCTAGCCAGTCTATCCTT
>ERZ772867.95-NODE-95-length-121273-cov-16.626359_pt1 | contig 121273 bp, 114 predicted proteins | sample MGYA00511341_ERZ772867 | MGnify/ENA primary metagenome ERZ772867 (study PRJEB29015, sample SAMEA2737707) | human gut metagenome | biome: human gut; feature: human-associated habitat; material: faeces | place: China | collected 2012 ... | reverse complement strand
GAACGAAAAATCTGCTATGCTCGATGCCATGTTTTAGAATCGAATTAGTATAAAATGGCATCATCAAGCTGGGAAGGGAGAAAAACAGATGAAACAGGTATTCAATCCGTATCTGCCGGCAGGGGAGTACATCCCGGACGGTGAGCCGCATGTCTTCGGCAATCGGGTGTATGTGTACGGCTCGCACGACCGCTTTAACGCCGCTATCTTCTGCGTCAACGACTATGTGTGCTACTCCGCGCCGGTGGACGATTTGTCCGCGTGGCGCTACGAGGGTGTTATCTACAAGAAAAAACAAGACCCGCTGAACAAGCTGGGCATCCGCCTGCTGTTCGCACCGGACGTGGTGCAGGGCGTGGACGGGCGCTATTACCTCTATTATGCCTATGATTTCCTTGGACGCATGGGTGTGGCGGTCAGCGATAAGCCGCAGGGCCCGTATGAATACTACGGCCATGTCCGTTATGCCGACGGGCGCGAGTGGGGCAGTCGTTCCGGGGATGAGTTCCCGTTCGACCCCGGCGCGCTGGTGGATGACGACGGGCGCGTCTACCTCTACTCCGGCTTTGCGACGAAGGTGCCGTTCATCATGAGCCGCTTCCATAGCCTCCGCAATTCCGGCGGCGTCGGCATGGAGCTGGAACAGGACATGCTGACCATCAAGGATAGAATCCAGCTGATTTTTCCGCAGAAGGACAACAACCCGCCGAAGGATTTCGCGGGACATGCCTTCTTCGAGGCAAGCAGCATCCGCAAAATTGACGGCAAGTACGTTTTTGTGTATTCGTCGGAGAACAACCATGAATTGTGCTATGCGGTCAGCGAACATCCGCTGTCCGGCTACCGCTACGGCGGGACGCTCGTTGACTTGGGCGACCTGTACATGGAGGACGGAACCTCCGACGAGACGCACGGCACGAACTACCTCGGCAACACCCACGGCGGCATGGCGGAGCTGAACGGGCAGTGGTACATCTTCTACCATCGCCAGACGAACCAGCACTCCTACTCCCGCCAAGCCTGTGCCGAACCGCTGAAGCGCACGCCCGACGGCGGCTTCCAGCAGGCGGAAGTGACCAGCTGCGGTCTGAACGGCGGCCCGCTGGACGGTATCGGCGAATACGAGGCGCGCATCGCCTGCAACCTGTGGAGCAAGCACGGCGTTGTCCGCTACGACAAGCGCTTCAATAAGAAGGAACACCCGTATTTCACCCAGAGCGGGCGCGACGGCGATCCGGCGGCGGTGCAGTATATCGCCAACATGCGCGACGGCAGCGTATGCGGATTTAAGTACTTCCAGATGCACGGCGCGAAAGCCATTCGGTGCGCCGTCAGCGGGGTGTGTCGCGGCAATATCGAGGTCAGCGATACGCCGGAGTTCTCGACGCTGGCGGCAAGCATCCCGGTCGAAGCCGGAAAGACCATGACGAACGTCACCGCGCCGTTCCGTATGGCAGATGGTGTGAAGGCACTGTACTTCCGCTTCCGCGGCGAGGGAGCAATGAACTTCTTTGCGTTTGAACTCAGCTAAGAGGTGAATTATTATGAAGAAATTCACTGGTATTCTGATGATGCTGCTCCTGCTGTGCGGCGCGGCGCTTGCGGAAAACACCTATCATGTCGAAGAATTCTCGATTGAAAAGGAAGACGAAAGCGTCATTGCGGGCTGGCTGTATGTGCCGGACGGCGCGGAGAACGCTCCTGCGGTTATCCTTTGCCACGGCTTCAACGGCACGCACCACAACATGGACGGCTACGCGGAATATCTCGCCCAGCGCGGGTACGTCTGCTATACGTTCGACTTCTGTGGCGGCGGCACGCAGAGCCAAAGCTCCGGTGCAACGACGGACATGACCCTGCTGACCGAACTCGACGACCTCGATGCTGTCGTTTCGTTCCTTGCTGAGCTGGATGAGGTGGATGCCAGCCGCCTTGTGATTGCGGGCGAAAGCCAAGGCGGGCTGGTGACGGCGCTGTATACGGCGCGGAATCCCGAACTCGTGCGCGGCGCGATGCTGCTCTATCCGGGGCTGATGATTGCGGACAATGCGCGCAGCCAGTATGCCGATGCCAGCGAGATTCCGGAGACAGTTGGCTTCATGCAGATGACCGTCAGTGGGCGCTACTACGAGGTTGTGCTGGAACTTGACCCGTGGACGGAAATCGCGTCGTTCGACAAGCCCGTGCTACTGATTCACGGGACGGACGACCAGATTGTACCCATCAGCGTGTCCGAAAAGGCGCTGACCATCTACCCCGACGCGCGGATGATTACAATTCCCGGCGCGGGGCATGGGTTCTATCTGGACGACCGCGAAACGGCGTGCAAGGAAATGGAAGCATTCCTGAATGAGATTGACCAGTAACAAAACGCACCTCCCCAAACCGGGCAGAGGTGCGTTTTGGGTTACAGCTCTTTGTCATCCAGCCGAATCGCGTCAATCAGCGCCTGCGGGGTGGAACAGTTCGCGCCGAACCGCTTCTCCGCGCGAAGTCCCGCCAGAGCGTGAATCAGCACGCCGTACGCTGCCAGCGCGCTTGTGGAGAGCGACGTGGACAGCCGATTCCGCTGGCACAGCAGCGCCGTCAGGATGCCGGACAGCACGTCGCCGCTGCCCCCTTTCGCCAGCGCGGGCGTGCCGTAGAGGCTGATGTACGTCGCGTCGCCGTCGGACACAAGCGTCCGTGCGCCCTTGAGCAGCACGCAGCAGCCGCACAGGTCATGCAGCCGCGATAGGGCATCCAGCGGCTCATCAAGAATGAACTCGACGTGCTGTTCCAGCAGGCGCGCCGCTTCGCCGGGGTGCGGCGTGATGATGTCCTCCTCTTTCAGCGGGAGGATGCCGTCGTGCGTCGCCAGCAGGGTCAGCGCGTCCGCGTCCCAGACGATGGGGCAGTCCGCCTCGGCGAACACGCGCAGCAGCATCGTCACGTCCGGGGTTAGCCCGCAGCCGCAGCCGATGCAAGCCGCGTCCGCCTTGTCCAGCGTCTCGCGGGTGATGCGCGCGGCTTGAGGCGTCAGCAGCCCGTTTGTTTCAGGCAGGGGAACGCACGTCGCGCCCGGCGCAAGCACTTGCAGCATCGGCAGCAGACTCTCGCGGCACAAAAGCGTCGTCAGCCCCGCACCCGCGCGGATGCAGGCATTGGCGCAGAACGCCGCCGCGCCGACCATCCCGCGCGAACCGCAGAAAATCACCGCGCGGCCGCAATCACCCTTGTGAAGCGCGGGTGTGCGGGCGAAAAGCGGCGCAAGCGCGGCAGGGGAGAGCATCTCCAAGCCGCCGAAGCCAAGGTCAATGTCGTCGCCGGGGCGGATGAGAATCGGCTGCACGGTGATTTCGCCCGTGTATTCGACGCCCTGCCGCAGAAGCAAGCCCTGCTTGATGCGGTGGAACGTGACCGTCTCCGCTGCGCGGACGACATCAGCACCGAGTGCGCGCCCGGTCGTGCCGTCCAGCCCGCTGGGAATATCCACCGCGATAACCGGAATCTGCGGATGGTCGTTCAGACGGTGGATGAGAATCGCCGCGTCGCCCTCAATGGCGTGATTCAGCCCCGTGCCGTAGAGCGCGTCCACCACGGCAGCGTACTCGGCGACATCCACCGCGTCGACGCTGGGCAGAACGCGGACGCCGTACAGCAGCGCCAAGGTACGGTTCGTCAGTGCATCGCCGCGGACGGCGCTGGTCACTTCCCACACGTCTGCCTGACCGCCGCCTAAGCACCAGAGCCGCGCCGCCGCGTAGCCGTCGCCGCCGTTGCTGCCGGGACCGCAGAGGAAGAGCACGCGGGCGGATTTCGGCGCGTGGCGGGAAATTGCTGCGGCCACGCCCTGCGCAGCGTGTTCCATCAGCAGAATGCTGGGCGTGCCGGTTTCGGACATGAAAAGCGTTTCCAAGGATTTCATCTCGTCGGGCGTAATCGTCGTCATGGAAGGCAGCCTCCTCCGGAAAGTCTCTTCCATTAGTATAGCGTATTTTCAGGAAATTGCAAGCACTCCGCAGATTTTCGGCTTTTTTCCTGTGCATAACGCCGCCGCGTTGCCTCGCCGCCGCGCAAATGGCGGACGGACTTGTTGTACGCCAGCAGCGCCGATACCTCGCGGGCGAGGGCTGCATCCGCCTGCGGAAGGTGCTGGAGCATGTCTTTGTGGATACCGGATTTGGAGAGCTGGAACGCGGCGGCAGTCTGCCGGATGGTCGTCCGGTGGCGGAGCATGTAGCGCGCCTCGGCAATGCAGCGCTGGGCGATGGCTTCGTCCATGTGCGAAACCTCCTTTTTGGTTCTTCACGGGAAGTTAGGGGGGAGCAAACAAGGGCTTAGGCGAAGCCCCAAAAAAGCTGCACGCGAAAGGAGCATGAAAGCGCGACCAACTCAATCGCGAAAAGGGGTCAAGGGGGGGACTTCGTCCCTTTTCGTCTGCCCCTTGCAGGGTCAAGGGGAGGGACTTCGTCCCTTTTCATCTGCCCCTTGCAGGGTCAAGGGGGGACTTCGTCCCTTTTCATCTGCCCCTTGTGGGGTTTGGGGCACCGCCCCAACGGTTCCTCGTCCGACCAATCCCAAGAAAGTCGCCAACAAAGGCGCAGGCAGCGAAGCGTCCCTGCCAGTAACTTTGCGCGTCCGCAGACGCGCCCCAAGCGGCTCTTCCCCAAGATCCCGTGAAGAACCAAGAAAAACCGGGCAGGTCAGCCCATGCCGACCCGCCCGGTTGATTGCAATTTTAGTGATTACTCGCCCAGCGCGTATTCCGCCGCTTCTTCGCCCGCAATGCGGCCGAAGACCACGAAGTCCGCCACAGCGTTGCCGCCCAGACGGTTCGCGCCATGCACGCTGCCGGTCACTTCGCCCGCCGCGTACAGACCCGCAATCGCCGTGCCGTCGGCCTTGAGGACTTCGGTGTCCGTGTTAATCACCAGACCGCCCATCGTGTGATGGACGCCCGCCGTCACCTTGATGGCGTAGTACGGCGCGGTGTTCAGGGGCTGCGCGAAGGAGGTACGGCCGAAATCCGGGTCATTCTTCGCTTCGACGTAGGTGTTCCAAGTGTTCATCGTTTCCGCGAAGGTCGCCGCGTCCACACCCAGCGCTTCCGCCAGTTCTTCATAAGTGTTGCCCTGGAAGACGAAGCCGCGCTTGACATAGCCCGCGATGACCGAGGACTTGTCCAGCATCGCCTGATCGACCACCAGATAGCTGTAAGAGCCGGGCTGCGCGATTTCCGCCGCGCTCACCACGTCGCGCGTGCCAACTTCGTCGATGAAACGCTTGCCATCGGCGTTGATCAGCACAGCGCCGTCGCCGCGCAGACCTTCCGTAATCAGCGCCGCGGTGTCAAACTGCACGGTCGGGTGAATCTGAATCTGATTCATGTCCACCGTCGCCGCGCCCAGCGCCTGCGCCATTTCGATGCCCTGACCCTGCGCACCCGCCGCGTTCGTGGTCATGAAGCCCTTGAGCGCGGGCACGAGTTCCGCCACCATGTCCAGATTCGCGCCGAAGCCGCCCGTCGCCAGAATGACCGCCTTCGCGTTCACGGTCACTTCGTTGCCCGTCGCGCCGACTGCCTTCACGCCGACTGCCTTGCCGTTTTCATCGGTCAGGATGGTCGTCGCGGTGGTTTCCAGCTGAATGGAAATCTTGTCGTTTTCTTCGCAAGCCTTTTCCAGCAGCGGAATCATGTAGGAGCCAACCGCGATGGTCTTGCCTTCCGCATTGACCGGGCGATGGATACGCTTGACGGACGCGCCGCCGAAGCTGCCCACGCTGGTCAGATTAATGCCGTATTTCTTCAGCCATTCAACGCCGTCCGCCGATTCGTCCGCCAGTTCTTCGACCAGTTCGGGATTGTTGATGCCCTTGCCGCCGATCATGGTGTCCAGTTCCATCAGCTCGTCGCTGTCGAAATAGCCGACCGGGTTCGCCTGATAGTCCGCCCACTGCTTTTCGACTTCTTCCGCCAGCTTGGTGATGGTCACGTTGTCGGCATAGGTCGTGCGCGCGGTCTTCAGCGTCTTTTCCACGCCAGCGGATTCGCCGAATTCGTTTTCATCCTGCGCGGGAGTATCCGCCGCGTTCATGCCGCCCGTCGCGCGGACAGAGTTGCCGCCGACAGCCGCCTGACTTTCCAGAATGATGACGTCCGCGCCCTTTTCCGCCGCCGTCAGCGCCGCGGTCATGCCAGCACCGCCCGCGCCGATAATCACGATATCCGTGTTATAGGTGGCGTCGTCCGCCTTCGCCGCTTCGGTCGCCACATAGGTAGACCACTTTACCGTGTCCAGACCTGCCGCCGTGACGGCATCCAGCACAGCCATCTTGATTGCTTCGGACGTCATCGTCGCGCCGGAAACGCCGTCCACGTTCGCAGACTGCGCCGCCATGATGCGGCCCGGCATCGCCTCCACAGCAGCATCCGCAATGCCCGCCGTGTCGCCGTTCTTCGTCACTTGAATGTCCGTTACCACACCGTTTTCATCCACGGTCACGCTGACTTCGATGGCACCCTTGCCGCCGATTTCGCTGTCACCCACGCCCGTGTACGTTCCCGCTTCCGCCATTGCGAAGCTGCACATCGTCAGCAGCATTGCAAGGCAGAGCAGCGCGGAAGTCAACTTAGAAAGCATCGTTTTCATGCGCGTACCTCCTTGTTTTGCCATTTCCTTGAATGGCACAATTATGATACCACATTCCGCACAGCAGTTCAAGGGTTCTTGTCAATTTTTTAACACGGAAATTGAAAGTTTTCGTGATTTTCGCTGATTTTTGCGCTGGAATAAAAAGAGACTGCGGAGCAAGAGCGCGCCGCAGTCTCTTTGCGTTATTCCGGGAAGTTGACGTATTCCGTTTGGATGAACAGATAATTGCCCTGATAGCAGACGATTGTCCAATCCCGTTCCAACTTCTGCGGAATTGCTTCAATCGTCCCTCGCCTCCCGCTTACCCCCACGGCACATACTCATATTCCATGTACGCGATTTCGCCCGCGTCGTTCAGCGCAATCCGCACCGTGATGAACCAGAAGTCGAACGCCGCGTCCTCCTGCGAAACATCATACGAAAAGACGTTTTCGCCGCTTTCGGGCGCTGTGCCATCCAGATACGCGCTGATGTACCACGCCCGCAAGTCGGTCACGGGAATCATCCGCATGTTCGCATCCGTCATGCTGCTCAGCATCATAGCGGAAAAATCCGCCGCCAGTGCGAACGTCACCGTCTGCCCGTTATTGGCATACTCGCCCGTTTCGCAGTCGTCGTCTGTCACAACCCGCTCAAAGCGCCCAGTCACCGCCGTGACGCAGTGGTTCTCGTCCTCCTGCCACTTGACGATTTCAAACAGGTCGTAGGTGTTTCCAGACGCATCGGTGCAGGTGTAGAACGTCGGCTGCGCGGACAACGGCAGAGGAATCTCCTGATAGACTGTCTCCGCGCTTCCCGCCATCCCCATCATCAGCATGATTGTCATCAGCGTCGTCAAAATCCGCTTCATGATAATTGCCTCCTTCGTCTGCGGCTTTCGCCTTGTTATTGCTATTGTATCATCTTCCATGAAAAAAAGGAAGCGGCGAATTGGAACAGTTTTCCTTGACTAATCAATATTTCAGGCATATAATAATCGCTCATGACATACAGGAAACTGGGGGATGAGCGGCATGTCGATTTGGGAGATTCTGCTCCTTGGTGTCGGATTGAGCATGGATGCGTTCGCGGTGTCCATCTGCAAGGGCTTGAGCGTGAAGAAAGTCAAATGGCAGCATCTGCTGTGCGTGGGCGCGTATTTCGGCATTTTTCAGGCGCTGATGCCGACGCTGGGGTACTTCCTCGGCACGACGTTCTCCAATCTGATTGACCAGTTCGACCATTGGGTGGCGTTCATCCTGCTGGCGATTATCGGCGTGAACATGGTGCGCGAGGCGCTGAGCAAGGACGAGGATGAAACCAATGACGATTTCGGCTTCAAGACGATGCTGCTGCTGGCGATTGCCACAAGCATTGACGCGCTGGCGGTCGGCGTCACCTTCGCGCTGGAAGGCACGGATATCGCCCTCGCCGCTGGCCTGATTGGTCTGACGACGTTCACGCTCTCGCCCATCGGTCTGCTGGTCGGCAACCGCTTCGGGCTGCGCTACAAGAGCAAGGCGGAGCTGGTCGGCGGTCTGGTGCTGATTGGCATCGGCTTGAAGATTCTGCTCGAAGGGCTGGGGCTGTTTGGGTAATACTATTTCCAGATTCACCTGCGCCATCTGCTTGCGCCTTTTCCCTTCTGGCGTCCGCTCATTCCACTTAGCGTAGCGCTGCTACGCTGCGTTTCATTCACGTTAGCCAGAATGAAAAATTCGCGGCGCATCTTGGCGCATTCTTATCTGAAAATAGTATAAAATATTGCCGGGGAAGCACGTGAAATGCTTCCCCGGCTCTTTTCTTTATCCGATTGTTCCCTCTCCCGTCGCGTCATCCACCCACACGACCGTCTGGTATTTATGCTGCACATAAACCACCACCGACCAACGCGCCGTCTCCGGGTCATACAGGCAGGAGTATGATGCTTCCTGTTCCCCGGCATTGAAGCCGCTCGCAAGCAGTGTGCGCACTGCTATCGCCTGCACATCATCTGCGGAAAGGTTCGTCAGGTTCGCGGACTGCACAAAGCCGCGCATCGGCTGGGCATTCGCCGCGTTCCATTCCACATATGTCCATGTGCCCATCGTCGCTAAGCGGGTCACTTCCGTATTCGCAGGAATCGCCGAAATCGCCGCGGCGGAGAACAGCGGGTCATCCGTCAAGTTGCTTGAAACCTTCGTCCACACCTTTGCTTGACTAAACTGCACATCGCTGACATTCGCGTTCTTCGGCAGTGCGCTTTCCTGAATCCAGCCGATGCGCATGTGATCGCTGGTAATATCGTACTGAAGCATAATCCAGCCATTTTCCCTGCCGAACACCTGAATCCAGTCGTTTGTGGATACCGCCGCCTTGCCATTGCCGCCGCGGAAGTAGTTTTCGCCGGGGCCAGAATAGACGGCGTATTTCTTGTTTGACGTGAACTTGATGTTCTGCGGCTGCGGCAGGCTGTATTCGCCCGCCGACTGCGGAATATCCGGCGGCAGAGACAGCTGCGCCCGCGCCTTTTCCGGTGTCATCGGGATATTGTCCAGCGAGAACTCCGCAAAAGATGTCGGCGGCGTTACGCCCTCCACCGTGGTTCTGGTCGATTTGCTTCCACCGTTTGCGTAAACAATCTTCAAATATTCGATTTTGTTCTCATAGAGGGAAAGTTCCATAAAAACGTTATCCTTATCCCAGTTAATTCGCGTCACATACCAACCATCCTTTTTCTTTTCTATTTCAAGGCTCAATTCACTTTTTCTATCATCATCAATATAACTTACATAATAAATGCCGTATTCTTCAGACGTAATCAGCGGAATCCGCTCTCCCTGCTTCACAATCTCGCTGGATTTCGCTTTCAGTACCCACTTGCCAGCGCTATTTTTTTCAAAAAGGCAAAGGACATTCTTATTTTCGCTGTGCATTAAGACAAATGCTGCTGCATGACCATACTGGTCATACCAACAGCAAGCATCACTGTAATAATCCGCAAGGCTGCTGCCGCAATTCACACGTCCTACTTTATAAGACGACCATTCCGTTCCTGATAGTATTTGCAGAATATCATTCGGCAGCAGCGATGCATCCTCTCCTCCGTCTGCATTGGCAATAGAACTAAGCAGCAGAACGAACAGCATCATCAAAAGCACAAATTTCCTTTTCATTTTCTTTCCCCATAACTTATATAATGATGCTTTCAATGCTGCAACAGGGAAGCCAGCGGTTGCAGCATTGAAAGCCTTTTGTTTTAGCGATTCAAATTGTCGCCATTACTTAGTGCTTAATGACTCCACGCATAGGGATAAATCAACGCTTCTTTCGTTGCTTGTCCTGCAATTCCATCCACCGTCAAGCCGAATCGCGGCACACATGCCGTTTGGAACGCCTTCACTGCATTTTCAGTGTTTGCTCCATATTTTCCATCAACTGTTCCAGAAGAGAAGCCGAGATAATTCAAACGTGTTTGCAAATTTCTAACCGCCTGTGTCGCCGTGTTTGAACGTTTCAGAGTCGTTTTCCCAAAGTCCGCTTGTGCAGTCGTTTTGTCTGTTTCATCCTCGTAGTCCGGGTCGATATAATCATACTGAATGCTCTCATCCGGAATATGAATGTATGTGCAGATGCTGTTGTTAGCCGTCTTATCAGCATCACGTTCATCCTTTGTATGCCCGCACACAACAAGCTTTCCATAAGTTGCATAATCTTCACTCAATATAACAATGTGCGAAGGATTGCGAGAAATGTCTCCCGCATCTCCTGACGCAACACTGAAAACAATGTCCCCCCTTTTCAAGTTTTCTGGCGTTGCATAGCATTCAAACAGCAAGCGTGGCGAGCCAAAAGACTGCCTAATGTAGGCAAGAAAGCTATCAACCCCTTTCCAAGACGAGCTACTACCACTCTTCGCACCATACCATAAGAAACCTTGCTGCTTAATCGGCATTCCACCTGCATGTAGGCACTGCGACACAAAATTCATGCAATCGCCTCTGCCTGCTGCGCCCGTCGAGCTTTTATAATTCGCGTACTGCGGATTATAGCTCAGGGCATATTGCCGCGCGTAAGCAACAGCAGCATCACGGTCGTACAGTTCCAAGCAACTCATAAGGGGTACCTCCTTCTATTTTTCTGAAGATTCTCCACACCATCTACTTATGATATGGACATCTTCACCTATATAAACGATTCACTTCCCACATTTCTTCCAGCCAATCAAAATTTTTTCGTTTTTCGTCGCGAAAAAGGCACTTTTCTGCCGCAATTCACGAAAAATTTTCCCCTTAGTCAAACATTCCCGGTGGAAAATACGTCTAAAGTGTTGTACAATGAAAGCACCTGTTATTGTGCGCGGAAGGGAGGCGGTCGGCGTGTGGAAACGGCTGATGAGCGTGCTGCTCGTCGTCTTGTTGTGCTGCCCGATTTTCGCCGTCCGCGCGGAAGAAATCACGGCGGATGGGCGCGTCAACCGCGCGCTGCTCGTGGGCTGCGACCGCTTCCTCACCCAGACCGACACCACCCCCTCCTCCCGCAATAACGTCCTGCGCATGGCGGACGCCCTCTCCGGCGGCACGCTTAACATGCAGACCCTCGTCACCCGCGAAGACGGGCTGTCCTCCGCGTCCGCGCTTGTCGCCCTCATTCGCGAAACATTCGCCGATGCGGACGCGGACGACGTCAGCTACTTCTACATCAGCACCCACGGGCTGTGGAACACCGCCGTGAACGGGCTGATGACGCTCCTGCTCTCCGACGGCGAATCCGAGGAGGGCGTTACGGCATATGAGCTGCGCCGCGTGTTCGACACGATTCCCGGCAAAAAAGTGCTGCTGCTGGACGCATGCCACTCCGGCGCAATGATTGGCAAGGGCGTGGAGAAGTCGTTTGAGAACCTGTTTGCGGGCGATAATTACTATGTCGTCTGCTCTTCCGGCGGCGAGGAGGAAAGCTGGTACTGGTCGGGTGAAGTCAGCGGCGAGCGGCTGGCGGGCGCGGGGTACTTCTCCGGCGCGCTGGCGGATGCGCTCTCCCGCACGGGCAGCTTCGGCGCGGATGAGAATCGCGACGGCGCCATCACCCTGACCGAACTTCGCCGCCGCCTGCTGCAAAGCCACGGCGCATCCACTGTCCGCACCTATCCGGAGGACAGCGATTTTGCCCTCTTCTCCTACGACCTGTCTGCCGTCAGCAGCCGCCGGCGCGAGACAAGCATCGAGGGCATCACCTTCAGCGGCGATACGCTCTCCGCTGATGCGCCCGTAATTGATTTTTCCTTCAACGTTGTCCGCACGGCGCAGGTTGCCTATCAGCTGGTCTATCGCCGTCAGGGCATCTGGGATTTCGACCAATCCACGCCGATTTACGACAACAACGGCGATTTCGGCAGCTACGCCATTGCCGGACGAACCCTATCCCCTGGCTTGAAGGAGCGCTCCATCACCCTGAACACCGCCGATGCGCAGTCCTCCGGCTATGTTCTCTTGCAGATTCTGGTGATTGAAAAGGGCCTGCCGAGCGTCGTCTGGTCGAAAGTCCTCTGCGTTCCGCCAACGACGAGCGACCCGGAACTGCGTGTGCATGTGCAGGACACATTCTGCCCCGAAAGCGGCGAAGAATTGACCTTTGTGGTGTATCATGGCGTTCCATGCGAACTAACGGTGACGATTGAGGATGAAGCCGGCCAGACGGTGCGGCGATTGTCGTCACGGCAGGCATCACGCCCGGAGCAGCTGAGTGCACCGGGGTCGACGTTCTGCTGGAATGGGACGGATTCGCAGGGAAAGCTGGTGAATGCGGGTCTGTATCGAGTGCGCGTGAAGGCGTATGTTGGGACAGAGCGGTATGAGGTGGAGAGCGGATGGATTTCACTCACGGAAATGGTTGGATAAAAAAAGAATAAACACGCGGGCAAAGCATGGAGAAGAAGCCAACTCAATCGCGCGAAAGGGTCAAGAATCCGGATGATGATATAATGGAAGCAAACAGGGCGGAAAGCCCGGAGCAACGGAGGAGGAGAAACGGATGAAACGGCTGCTGGGACTGCTGTTGGCGATGATGGTGATGATGGGGGGAATGGCAGGTGCGCAAGCATCTACGGATAACGCATCCATGCAGTTGATACGCATGAATCCGTTGGCGTTTCGTAAAGAACCTGTCGAACTTTATAGCGTGACGCACACACCGAACGGAAGTTTTGTGGTCATCTACTATATCGAGGGCGAAAAATCGGAATTGCAAGAGATGTGGATGGAACTTTTTGATTCGGTGGGGACATCTCTTCTATCTGCTAAACTTGGGGAATTCGACCCAAACGGTGAACAAATTCCGCATGGGCAAATTATTTTGAAAAAAGACCGCTTTATATGTGAATACTATCCGGACATAACCTCGATGGAAGTATGTACACAAACGGTATACCGTTATACGGGAAAGCGGATTCAGAAACCGACTACAAAAAAGTTGAAATTTGGGGCTGCCCCTTATGCACAGCATGTTGGCGATTATATGGTTGAAAAGCAAGCGCATTCGGAGGATGAAACGCCATTTCGCACGGTAAAAATTACACATATTGCAAGCGGGAAAAGCAAAAAACTGATGATATATGATTGGTCATTTTGCGCTTTTCCTGATCAAGATGGTAACTTGCTGATTGCACAGCAAAATGAAAAGGGAAATCTGGAAATAAGAAGCTACAATGCAGCGATGCAAGAAAGTATTGTTGAGTTAAGCGGTGATTTTCTTCAGAATGAAAATGTTCGAGATGCTGCTTGCATCGGTCAAACGGCATACATGAGAATCCGTTTAACAAATGAAAAATCGGAAATCCTTCTCTATGATATAACGCAGCAAAAAATAACCGACAGCCAGACACTGCTTGCAGTAGATGATAACAGCTATATTGCTGAAATCAAGGCTGCTGGCGCCGTCTTGCTGTCGGTAGATGGCTACTGGAATAGAGAACTGCAACGGCAGAAGTATCAAATCAACCTGCTAAATGAGCATTTTGAGACTTCAAGGCTACCGTTGCAGTATGAATCATGCCTTTACATATTCACCGATGTGGAACAAGCAGATATTACAACCATCGAAATGGATGAAAAATCTCATTCCTATTTTGTATGTAGTTATAGCATTAGCGCAGGCGAATAAACTTCGACCAGCCCCAATAGTTCCAAATCCGTTGCTTTGCAGGGCGGCCCAGTCTCCCTCACAACCACATTCATCACATCCATCCCTCCTTCCTTATCTTGAAAAGGAACACATCCGTTCTCAAAACGTTCGTTCTTGCGACCAAATGTTCCCTTTCGACGCGAAGAATATAACCGTTCTGTTGTTTTGTCAAGCGAATTTTCGACCAATTAGGCATATTCGTCATTTCCGACAATTCGTAGTACTTCTTTTGTCCAAAACAGTAAACATATGTTCGTATTAAATGTAACAAAATCTATGTGCAACTTCCCTTTTCCGCCGGATGATGATATAATGGAAGCAAACAGGGCGGAAAGCCCGGAGCAACGGAGGAGGAGAAACGGATGAAACGGCTGCTGGGACTGCTGATGGCGGTGATGGTGCTGTTCAGCACGACCGCGTTTGCGGATAACTACTGGACGAAAACGTGGGCGCAGGGCGAATACACAATTTCGCTGACGCCGGAGGATGAAGCAGTGATTGCTGACCTGCGGCAGAAGATGGACGAAGGGTCTGTCGGGACGTCATTGCGAACGAGTATCGATAATTATCCGCTGAGTAAAGCATTTGAGGATTTTCTGCTGGGGCGGCGTCATCGGATGTATACTACCTATGATGATATTGGCTATTATTCATGGGTGCTTGCCATGCCGGATGAAACCGCAGTTCCGCAGGAAAAGGTGTTCCAGCTGGCAGTGATGGCGATTCATGAGCAGTTCGATGTATCGTGGGATACGCTGGCGGAATATTATCCGGAGTTCCAGTTCAAGATTGCTTTCTCGGAAAGTGACAACTCGGTTGCAGTGTGGGAGTTGATTTTCTGCAAATATGCAGATAATCAGACGACAAGTGAAGTTTATTACGAGGTAGGAATCTACGCGGAGGATGGAAGCATCTGGGGCGTAGATGCTTCCATCCCGGCGGGTTAAAAGTTGGTGGCAAGATTGATTAGGGCAATCTTGTCACTTCTTTTTTAGCGTGATATAATCAGCGGAAACCCAGCCTGTGCCCTTCTCTGAAGCTACGCGATACCAATTCGCAACAGAGGTGTCCAGAATTGAAACATAAGTTTGTGAAGGAAGAAGAGCAATTTGATTGGCGCTGGTAGAAGGAAGAACGCGAAGATAAACGCCCCGTGAATCGTTTACATACGCATTGCCAACAAAACTTCCGCCACCGCTAATATAACGTGCGCAGACATAACCAGAGTAGCCACCATGAGGCATATACAGCCACTGTCGTTGCTCATCAACTGTGCCTACACCAGTAAATGTGTAGAATGTCTTGACTTCACCTGCTTCAAGGTGATGCAAGTCACTGCTGCTTGCACGGGGACTGGTTCTGATAGTCACATAACTGGTAACTTCATCAGTGGTGGTGCCAGTGAATTCAACACCCAAAACTAACTTCGCTTCCGTTCCGCCGCTGGTATTATCCACTGCAATGAAATCGGAGCGAACCCAGCCATTCGTACGGTTCTGCGAATCCTGAACGCGATACCAAGTGTAACCGCCGGCGGTACTCACTTCCAGAATAGTGACCTTTTCACCGTTGTAAAGTTTATAACTCAGTAAGCTGCCGTTTGCACTGCTGCGTACATTCAGCCCACTTGCATTGACAGCGACCATTCCCGATTTTCCAACAAGGTCAGAGGAAGAAGAACTGCCGCCGCCGCTGCTGTTGCCGCCGGAAGAACTACTGCCGCTGCTCTTCTTGTTGACGTAATCAGCCTTAATCCAGCCGACCTTTTTGCCGGAGGGCTGAATCTTCACCCAATCGGACGAAACATCCTGAACCGTTGCGGTTGCGGGCGAACTAAGCGTGTAGAGGACAGTGCTGCCGTTAGCAGAATTACGAACATTGACGTTCGTTGCATTCACTTCCACCGTGTCGGATGCGACGGCAACGAAGGACTTCATGACATAACCAGTACCATAGGTGCTGTAAGTCGTCTGATACCAGCTGTCATTGCCGCTGACTGCCGAAACACTAAGCACAGTGCCAGTGGGAATCGACGTGATAACAGTGCCGCTCGTGGAAGCCTTCTTTCTGAATTTCAGCTTGCCACCAAGAACAATACCATTTGCCATAAGGGAAAACATCTCCTTTGTTTTTATGTTCAGTGAGTATAGGGTGTCATTTATCTGGGCGGGGAACGATTCGCTATGAAGAGATGGCGATTCATTTTCTGCCCTCCTTTCGTTTCTTGAAAAGGAACACATCCGTTATCAAACGTTCGTTCTTGCGACCGAATGTTCCCTTTCGACGCGAAGCATATCACCATCCGGTTATTTTGTCAAGCGAATTTTTGGCCAATTAGGTATATTCATCATTTCCGACAATTTCGTAGTACTTCTTTTGTCCAAAACAGTAAACATATGTTCGTATTAAATGTAACAAAATCTATGTGCAACTTCCCTTTTCCGCCGGATGATGATATAATGGAAGCAAACAGGGCGGAAAGCCCGAAGCAACGGAGGAGGAGAAACGGATGAAACGGCTGCTGGGACTGCTGCTGGCGATGATGGTGATGATGGGGGGAATTTCGTGTGCGGTTGCGGAGAACGCGAACCCTCTTGTGTCAGATTGGCTGACCGAACTGAAAAGCAAACGGCTGATTCAGATTGTGGAGGACGAAATCGGCGAGGGCTGGACGCTCTATCAGCCGAACGGACGGGAGGAAGAGGAAAACTTTTCATCCGCAGAGAATTTGAAGGAAATGCGCTTTCTCCCGGTGGTTGCGCAGAAAGACAATCAGTTGCGGCTGTTGATTTTGAGGCGGCAGGGCGACCTGTGGAAAGTAAGCGAGCAGAACGACCGCGCTTTGATGCGGGATGGCTGGATGCTGCAAAATTTTTCTGCTATGCCTTACGGAAATTCTGATTGGACGTACATCTATTTTGACTTTGTGGATGAAAATCAAAAAAGATGGAATCTTATGCTGAATTTGGGTGATGGATATGTATCGTCTTTTGGTGCAATTTCTTATTATGTAGAAGGCTATGGAACAACGTATATTAACATGAGCTATGACCGTGGTCTGGAATTTCAAATTGATGTACCAGTTTATTCCCGCTTCAGCTATGAGGTGTACCCTGTGGAAGAACATTCTTTCGGTGTGGAAGATTTCGATTTGGCAACCTGTCCGCTGTCTATGCAGGAATTTCTCGTTCCGGCGGTTGTTACTTGCGGCGAAGAAGGTGCAGGGCTGTACATCATGGTACAACAGGATGTTCAGCCGATTGTCATGCTGGCTGATGGTGAAGCGATTGAAGCGATTCCACAGAGATGGCAACGGGACTGGGTAATTGTCTGCTATCGTGGAAATTATCTGTTTATGAAGACTGAAAATTGCAAAATAGAAGAATGAAAATATGGCAGAAGGTATAGAATGCGGCTACAGGCACAAGACCTGTAGCCGCGTTTGCGTTGTTATGTTTCATTTTGCAATGCGCTGGCGGGATAGGCGACCAGCCAGTCGGGAATGGAAATATCCAAGAAGGCGGCATTCGTCTTTGCAGCTTCGGTAAGAACATCGTTTAGGATGGTGTCGAGATTGAAACAGGTGATGTCAGTGCTTTCGCGGTAAAAAACCCTTTGACTGATGCCACCGTTATAGTTGGTAGCCACATCAACATAGATGCTGCGCAGGGGAGCTTCAATGTACACCCGCCATCCGTTCGCGTCGGTAAAAGTCAGCAAAGTAAGATACCAGTGCAGACCAGCTTTGTCATCCCACTCTCGCTGAAACGTCAGGACGGCGCGTGGTACTCCGTTGCGCTCATCCTCTTCAGAGCTATAGTAGAGCTGAACTTCCGCATATCTTTCTCCGTAAAGGTATGGTGCAATGTCGATATTCAGCAGCACAGAACTGGAGCGCGTTGTAATTTGCCAATGACCGTTGACCTTTCCCAGCATCAGCAGCTCCGGATTGCCATCCGGCGGAGTAACAATCACCGCGCATTCCGCCTGATTGTTTTCATCACAGCCTTCAAGGGTAGTAATCAGGGGAAGCAGTTCCTCCTTCGTCGAAGCATAGGACGAAATGACCTCGTCCGCCAGCAAGGCTTCGTAGATTTCATCAGGAACGGTTATGAACTGTGCCAGCGCATGGATGGGCAAGAGACAAAGAAGCACCAGCAGAAGAAACGCACGTTTCATAGAAATCCCCTCCTATTTTTATGTACATTATAGGCGGACAAAAGATGAAAGTCAAGATATCAGGTGGAATCTTGAAAAAATTGCTTTGGATAGCTTTCGGTACAATAGGAAGCAACCGGGCGGCTTGGCGAGGGCTGACCTGCCCGTTTTTTGCGCTTCCCTTTTCCGCCGGATGATGATATAATGGAAGCAAACAGGGCGGAAAGCCCGGAGCAACGGAGGAGGAGAAACGGATGAAACGGCTGCTGGGACTGCTGATGGCGGTGATGGTGATGATGGGGGGAATGGCAAGTAGTGCGGAAACGGCACAACAGGAGGCAAGAAAAGAGCTACTGTTTAAGCATCAGCCTGATCAGATTGGGATTGTTACGCCGCTTCCCGATGGTAGACTGTTTGTTGAATCATTTGTGGAGGACACAGAAACGTCGGCATACCACTACATTGAGCTGTTTGCTCAAGAAGGCAGTTTGCTTTGCGCATCAGCAAGTGGATTTACGAACTTGGCAGAACCGTCAACCTATAGGCAAACCGTTCTGACAGCGGATTCGATTCAGTATGAATATTATCGTGACTTGGAATTGGATACCAATTACACCAGCGTACCTGATTTGGTGCGTGGGCGCTTCGTTTCGTCCGAATTGCAAACCTCGAACGACGCGAAGAAATACTATGCGGAAAATTGCATGCCGTTCGTCTGGAAGCAATATCCGTTTACGGGCAACGGGAAAATTCCGTTTTCGCTGACGAACGTCCAGACGGGAAAGACCGTGAGCGGCGCAACGGAATACGGCGCTCATGCCATTTGCACCGATGCGGCACAGCATTTCTATCTGATTGATGTGGACGGGGACACGCTGCAAGTTCGGCAGTATGATGCACAGTGCAAGCTGGCGCAGACCCTGCATTTTACGGATTTGCCGGGGACGCCGGGGTCAGCTGCCTGCGACGGAACGACCCTCTATCTGACGTTGTGTGCGCAGGAGACGGAAACCCTTGCCGTGATTGACCTGCCGACGGACAGCGTGACGCGCATGGCGGCAATGCAGTATCCGGCGGGCATCACGGCAAGCAGCGTCTTGTATGCTGCGGACGACAAACTCTTTGCAGCGGGCATTGCGCCGGATGGAACGGGCTGCCTGTGGGCGGTTAACCCGGATGGAAGCTGCGCGGAGACAGTCAGCCTGCCGGACGAAACGCTCTGGGTGGCGCCGCAGATGCAGGAGGGGCGCGTGGTGGCGCTGTCCCGCAGTGCGGACGGGCGAATCTGGCGCGAGGAATATCAGCTGGCGGAAGCGGCGCAGGAAATTCCCCTGACCGAGAGTGCGGACGACACGAACTTCTACACCTACACCGATGCGTCCGGGAACACCTACGACCTGTTTGAAATCGTCAAGTGGCAGGAGGACGAGAACCACCATGTCACGGCGGTGACGGGGCGCTTCGAGCGGGTTGTGACGGAGGAGGACTGCGAAACGGGCGCATATGCGGATGACGGGCAGACGGTGACGTTCCCGCTGGCGGCGGACTTTTCCGCCATGATGCTGGGCAGCATGACGGACGCGGACATGCAGCTTGTTCCCGTGACGGACTTGCGGGCGTGGTACATCAGCGCGTATCTGGATGACACAGCGCCCGAAAGCGGCGAAATTGTTTTCCAGCATGATGCTTCGCAGGAGAGTGAGACGTTCGACTTCTGGTTCATTACGGTGCAGATTAGGTTAAATGATGCGGGTGAAATAGCATACATGGAATATGTGTATGTTCCGTGGGCGTAATTACAAGTGGGGCAATGACGTAAATGATGCGTCATTGCCCCTTTTGTTAGTTAATCATGCTTTACATACTTGGACCATCCCCAATACTTCCAACGACCAGCCTTCATTTCGGTCAAGTTCGGACCGGAATCATTAGCAACACCATCGTTATATTTAGTCGCAATGTTAGAGTGAGAACTGCAAGACTGGTAAACCGCGTGTTTCAGTTCTCCGCGAAGAAGAACTTTGCCTGCGTATACACCCATGTGCGATTTCTTTGTGGAATCATCGCTACTCTGCTGAAACACCTCCATGCCGACTTTAAGGTCATCATAACTGGAAATCTTTCCCTTTTCAGAAAGATACCCGTTATATTCGGTGGTGCATCCATGAGCGCCTTGGTCACTGCGCGCTTTGTATGGATACCACGCGCAGTCGATGAGTTTCTTGCTTGCGTTGTATCCAGAACCATACTTCCAGCCAGAATTGCAGTAGCTTTCGAGATTCTGAATGTACTCCGTAACGGTGAGATTAGCGGTTGTAACCGATCCGGAAGCCGTTTCGCAGTTTTCCGGGTCAAGGTGAGTACCCAGAATGCTTTCGAGGGCGGTCAAACTGTTCTTTCCGAAAAGACCGTCCGCAGTCAGATTGTTTGCCTCCTGAAATTTCTTAACTGCGGCAAGCGTGTTGTTGCCATACTTGCCATCTGCCCCTTGCGTATCGTAACCCAAATCGGTCAATGCACTCTGAAGCAGCTTAACTTGGGAATGAGTCGTGCTGGTATCCTTTCGAAAATACCCATTCCCCTGATGAATGTTGTAAAGTTTTACCTTGCTGTTGTAACCAGAGCCAGTAATTTCAACTGCCATAATAGATTATCCTCCTTAAAATTTCAATGTGCTTTATTTTTACGGGCAATTTGCTTGCGCAGGGCGGCCCAGTCTCCCTCACAACCACATTCATCACATCCATCCCTCCTTTCGTTTCTTGAAAAGGAACACATCCGTTCTCAAAACGTTCGTTCTTGCGACCGAATGTTCCCTTTCGACGCGAAGCATATCACCATTCGGTTATTTTATCAAGCGAATTTTCGACCAATTGGGTATATTCATCATTTCCGACAATTTCGTAGTACTTCTTTTGTTCAAAACAGCAAACATATGTTCGTATTAAATGTAACAAAATCTATGTACAACTTCCCTTTTCCGCCGGATGATGATATAATGGAAGCAAACAGGGCGGAAAGCCCGGAGCAACGGAGGAGGAGAAACGGATGAAACGGCTGCTGGGACTGCTGATGGCGGTGATGGTGATGATGGGGGGAAGGGCAAGTAGTGCGAGCGCCGCCACCTTTTCAGCGTGGGAGGGCGACGTGCCGCACACAGTGGTCAGCGAAGAGGTGGCGGCGCAGATTGCGGAAGATACCGCAGTGGAAAACGGCTTTCGGTTGAATGACGTTACACTGATGCACGCAGTGACGCAGCTGGTGAAAGAAGATGGCACGGGACGCCCTGTTTGGGTGGTTTCGAGGACGTACAGGGACAATGACACGGAGCAGATTCATCAATATCATGCTGCGATTGATGCGCAGACGGGGGACATGCAGTACGACACCAAGTTCTATTTTGAAAAGGTGCACGACTGGGAAAACGAATTGCAGTGCGATAACGAATTTTGGCCGTATGAGAAGCGGTATCTGTTTGACCACCTGTATAATTTTACGCCTTCGATGGCAATGCCGGAGGAAAGTCTGCTGACGATGGAAGAGGTTCGCCTTGTCTGCGATTACAAAATTCGGGAATGGTCGGACTTCGCGATTTCGCAGGAAGAACTAAATAAGTACACGATGTCAGCAAGGTTCTATAAGAGTGAAGGCGACAGTTTGGGAAAATGGTTCGTTTTTTACTACTTGCTGGATGCAGATACGCCGCGCTATCAGCTGGAATTTGCATATCAGGTAAACTTTGAAGAAGGCACACTGGATGCAGTGGTTTATTCGTGGGAGGATGCCCAGCATTCAAGAGGATAATAATATGAAGCGGATACAGGCGCGAAGTCTGTACCCGCATGTTGTTAATACTCTTGATACTGCCCTTTCAAATTCCAGAGTTTCAGCTTGCTGTTCTTCCCGAAAATCCCATCAACGGTTAAGTTGCAATCTGCCTGAAATTCCTTGGCAGCAGCTTCTGTGTTAGCCCCATACATCCCGTCTGCACTTCCAACCTTTGTATAGCCAAGTGCCAGCAAATCCGTCTGGATATTACGGACACCAATATAAGTGGATGAGGCGTGAAGGCTCTTTTTCCAAGTGGTTGTGCCATAACGGGTTTCATAGGTGTTTTCTTGCGAAATCTCCGTATATGAAAGATATCTATAATCGACATAACCTTTAATGTCGGGGTCTGAGTAAAGACATACATACTGATCATAGCCGACAATTCCGGGAAGCTGTATGAGTTTGGTGCCACGAGGCAGATAATAGGTCGGTACGTCCAAATCTTTAGTGTAAAATTTAACAGTTTCTCCAACCGGAACTTTAACCCAAACGATTCGCCCGCTTGGCTTGGGGGTACTGCTATCAGAAGAACTGTTTGGAGTGACATAGGATTTGGAAACATAACCGACCTTACTGGCATCATCATTCCAGTAAGTTTCATACCAATCGTCGGTACGCATTTTAATTGGAATGACGGCTTTGTCTTGAAAACGCCCCCAATAGCTGGCGTTCTTGTCTGGCTGTTTGCGACAGAAAAGCGCACCACCATGAACAGTGCCAGTTAGCCAATCGCCCTTGCTTACACCGCCAGAAGAGGAAGTCGAGGGCTTTTTGGTCGTTAAGTACTGCTCCATCATATAGCCCTTATAGGTTTTGTATTCGGCGTTATACCAGCCGTCAACATCCGAAGGAGAGGCTTCAACTTCACTGCCAAAGGGAACATTAACGAGAATCTTTCCCTTAGAGGAAGGAGTGCTGCGAATCCGGACGGTCTGGTCAGCAGGAACATTGTATACATACATCTTAGACATGAGATTATCCTCCCTAAAATTTTAATGTGCTTTGTTATTGCTGTCTATTTGCCTGCGCAGGGCGGTCCCGTTTCCCTCACAACCACATTCATCACATCCATCCCTCCTTTCGTTTCTTGAAAAGGAACACATCCGTTCTCAAAACGTTCGTTCTTGCGACCGAATGTTCCCTTTCGACCTGAAGCATATCACCATCCGGTTATTTTGTCAAGCGAATTTTCGGCCAATTAGGTATATTCGTCATTTCTGACAATTTTGCCGGACTTCTTTTGTCCAAAACAGTAAACATATGTTCGCATATGCGCGAGAACGAGATGCTCAAGGAAACCAGCAGTCCAGCACGGGCGTTTTTTCCGCCGGAAGGGGCTTGCTAACAGCAACATCATGACATATAATAAGAAGAAAGCAAACGATAAAGGAGGAATTTCCCCGTGATCCGCATTGAGCTGGACGTGATGCTTGCTCGCCGCAAAATGACCCTGACAGAACTGTCGAGGCGACTCGACATTGCGCTGCCGAACCTCTCCATCCTCAAAAACGGTCACGCGAAGGCAATTCGCATGGCGCTGCTCGATGCGCTCTGCCGCGAACTGGACTGTCAGCCGGGCGAACTGCTGGTGTGGGAACCGGACGACGCGGCAGAAAAGGAATAATCATCCATAGAAAAAAGGGGCTGGCCTCATCCGCTTATGCGGAAAAGACCAGCCCTGTTTTTGTCGTTCGGGTATGCTGCTATCCGGTGCCGCAAAAAAGGCGTCAACAAATACACCTCCGCGAGGGTCGCGGAGAAAACCAGCGGTCAGGACTGCTTGGGCGTATGACCGGCAAGGTAGAAGCGCACAAGCTCTTCCAGAATTTCGTCGCGTTCCAGTCGGCAAATCATGCTGCGGGCAGAATTGTAGCTGGTGATATACGTCGGATCGCCGGAAATAATATAGCCGACGAGCTGAGTAATCGGGTCATAGCCCTTGGCCTGCAGGGCATTGTAGACATACAGCAGGATGTCCTGCGCTTCATTGCCGGATTCCTGAATGGGGTGCAGCTTGGTGGTTTCAAATTGACTCACAGCGAAGCCTCCTTCCTGCGGCGGCGCAGCATCGGGCGGACGATGTGCCATCGCATTTCATCATCTATTATACACAACAAAGCGCGGAAAGAAAAGTCCTTTTTCTGTGTTTTTGATGAGAATTGAATGAAGATTTTCTGCGGCGGCTTTTCTTTCCTCCTCGGCTATGGTATAATGAAGGCAGAACATTCCCTTGGAGGGAGGATGCGTATGCAGATTCTGGATATTATCACCAAGAAGAAACTTGGTCAGCCGCTGACGCGCGAGGAAATTACCTTTTTCGCGCGCGGGGCGGCGGACAAGACCATTCCGGATTATCAGCTGGCGGCGCTGCTGATGGCGATTCGCTTGAACGGCATGACCGCGCAGGAAACCACTGACCTGACGCTTGCCATGCGCGACAGCGGCGACGTGTGTGACCTGTCTGCGATTCCGGGCAAGAAGATTGACAAGCATTCCACCGGCGGCGTGGGCGATACGACGACGCTGATTCTGGCGCCGCTGGTGGCGGCGTGCGGCGTGCCGGTGGCGAAGATGAGCGGGCGCGGGCTGGGGCACACCGGCGGTACGCTGGATAAGCTCGAATCCATCCCCGGTCTGTCCGTGGAGGAGACGGAGGAGCGGTTCATCCGGCAGGTGCAGGAAATCGGTCTTGCGGTTATCGGGCAGACGGCGGCGCTCGCCCCGGCGGATAAGACGCTCTATGCCCTGCGCGATGTAACATCCACCGTTGATTCGCTGCCGCTGATTGCCGCGTCCATCATGAGCAAGAAACTCGCGTCGGGCGCGGATGGCATTGTGCTGGACGTCAAGACGGGTTCGGGCGCGCTGATGGAGACGCTGCCGGACGCGCTGGCGCTGGCGCAGACGATGGTAGACATCGGCAAGCTGGCAGGCAAGCCGGTTGTGGCGGTCATCACGAGCATGGCGCAGCCGCTGGGAACGCACATCGGCAACGCGCTGGAAGTCAAGGACGCCATCGACGTGCTGGCAGGGCGGACGCAGGGCGATTTGCTGGAGATTTCGCTGCTGCTGGGCAGTCACATGCTGGTGCTGGCGGAGAAGGCGAAAACCTTGCCGGAAGCGCGGGCGATGCTGGAAAACGCGCTTTCATCCGGCGTGGGGCTGCGCAAGCTGGCGGAGATGATTGCCGCGCAGGGCGGCGATCCGCGCGTGGTGGAGGATTTGTCGCTTTTGCCGCAGGCGGCGGTCAAGCGTGTGATGCGGGCGGAAACGGCAGGTTATCTAAGCGCGATGGACACGACGGCGTTGGGCATGGCGGCGCAGCGGATGGGTGCTGGCCGTGCGAAGAAGTCGGATATGCTGGATTACTCGGTCGGGTATGTGCTGCATGTGCGGCTGGGGGATGAAGTGACGGAGGATACGCCGCTGGCGACGCTGTATGCGAGGAATGAAGCAGAGGCGGAGGAAGCGGAGAAAGCGATTCGTAAGGCGCTGACGATTGCGAAGGAGAAGCCCTCTGTGCCGCCCCTGTGGGATGCCGTTGTTACGGCGGAGGGAATCACTTATAATAGGTAAGAAAAAGGGATAAACACGCGGGCAGAGCATGAAGGAGAAGCCAACTTAATCGCGCGGAGGGGTCAAGGGGGGATTCCCCCTTGCGGGGTCAAGGGGCGGAGCTCCCTTGTGGGGTTTGGGGCAACGCCCCAACTGTTGCGCGGGCGACAAATTCCAAGGAAGCCGCCAACAAGGTGCAGGCAGCGAAGCGTCCCTGCCAGTAACTTCGCGCTCCCGTAGGAGCGCCCCCAAGCTGCTCTATCCACCATCTATGCTGTGTCGCGCCAGATGGGCGCGACCACGATGCTGGGCTTGCGACCATAGCTGCTTTTCCCGCAAGCAGGGGATTTCGCGCCCGTGACCGCAGCCCCTGCGCACTTTGGGGCGCGAAAAGTGTATTATTGATGCAGCCGCTTGCGGTTTTGCGACGGAAAGAACGACAGTTGGATGTATTTGATGCTTTTTTACACCCGATGAGACTTGCAAAGCAAGGAAATATGATGTAAAATAGCAAATGTAAGGTTGACAAAACGCACAATCGGGTGCGGAAACCAACGAAGTGGAGGAAGAACAATGAATCTTCAGGGGCTGAACAAACAGCAAGTGGAGGAAAGTCGCCAAAAGCACGGCGCGAATACTCTCACGCAAATTCCCCCGGAACCGCTGTGGAAGAAAATCCTTGAGGGCTTCAAAGACCCGATGATTATGATTCTGCTCGTGGCGCTGGTCATCCAAGTGGTGCTGTGCTTCATGGGCGAGGCGCACTGGTATGAGCCGGTCGGCATTCTGATTGCCATCATGATTGCCAACGGCGTGTCTGCTATCAGCGAAAATCAGCAGGAAGGCAAAGCATCCGCATTGAAGGCGGAGGAAGAAGCCAAGGAAGTTGCGAAGGTGCTGCGTGACGGCAAGCTGATGGAAATCCACGTCAGCGAAGTCGTGGTGGGCGATTTGGTGTATTTGCAGGCGGGCGACAAAATTTCCGCAGACGGCGAGATTGTCCAGGGGCTTGTGAAGGTTGACCAGGCGACGCTCAACGGCGAAACCAAGGAAGCAACCAAGACCGTCAACGAAAGCGGCGAAGCCTACAACACCAAGGATCTGCTGAACCGCTGCTATGTCTACCGCGGCACGGTGGTGTGCAGCGGCGAAGCCTACATGGAGGTCAAGGTCGTCGGCGACAAGACGCTGTTTGGCGAATTGGCGCTGGAAGTGCAGGAGGATACGCGTGAAACGCCCCTGCAGGTCAAGCTGGCCAAGCTTGCCAAGCAGATTTCGACCTTCGGCTATATCGGCGCGATTGCCATCGTCGTGGGCGTGTTTGCCCGGACGCTGCTGGGCGGCAATATCCCCAATACCTTTATGGAATGGGTGAACCTGTCCATTGAAGCCATCACCGTGGCGGTAACGATTATCGTCTGCGCTGTGCCGGAAGGGCTGCCGATGCTCACCAGCATCCTGCTGAGCTATCAGAGTATGCGCATGGCGAAGGACAACGTGCTGGTGCACAAAATCAACGGTTTGGAAACTGCCGGCTCGCTGTCTCTGCTTTTCTCCGACAAGACCGGCACGATTACCGAGGGCAAGCTGAGCGTCGTGGAAGTCGCGACGGGCAACGTGCGCAAGTTCTCCTCGATGAAGGAACTTCCTTTGCCGCTCAAGGACGAAGTGACGATCGGCATCGGTCTGAACAACTCGTCCTCCTACTCCAACGGCAGCATCATCGGCGGCAACTCTACCGACCGCGCGCTGATGTCCTTCCTGGTTGACGCGGGCGTGGATGCAAACGTGGCGCGCGAGGATGTGCGCAACTTCAACGCCTTTGACTCCGCGAAGAAGTATTCGACCGTCACCATCAACCATAATGGCAAGGTTGTTACCTACATCAAGGGCGCGCCGGAACGCATTATTGCCCGCTGCCAGACGTATCTGGATGAAAACGGCGCGGTGAAGCCCCTGACCGAGCGCAATTTCCTCATGACGTACATGGACGAACAGGCGGGACGCTCGATGCGTCTGCTGGGCGTGGCGAAGTGCGACGGCGATACGGCGGACGGTGACAGCCTGACGCTGGTGTGCGTGCTGGCAATTCGCGACAACGTGCGCAAGGAAGCGGTTGACGCCATCCGCGAAGTGCAGGAGGCTGGCATTCAGGTCGTGATGGTTACGGGCGACCGCAAGGAAACCGCCGTTGCCATCGCGAAGGAAGCGGGTCTGCTCAAGCATAATACCGACGTCGCCCTGACGAGCGCGGAGCTGGCGGAACTGAGCGACGACGAACTCAAGAAGGTGCTGCCGAATCTGCGCGTAGTGTCCCGTGCGCTGCCGACGGACAAGAGCCGTCTGGTGCGCTGCGCACAGGAACTGAATCTGGTTGTCGGCATGACCGGCGACGGCGTGAACGACTCGCCCGCGCTGAAGAAGGCGGACGTTGGCTTCGCGATGGGTTCGGGCACGGAAGTCGCGAAGGAAGCGGGCGATATTACCATCCTCGATGACAACTTCCTGTCCATTGAAAAGGCAATCCTGTACGGCCGCACGATGTTCAAGTCCATCCGCAAGTTCCTCATCTTCCAGCTGACGGTTAACGTCGCGGCGGTGCTGACTTGCTTCCTCGCGCCCCTGTTCGGTGAAAACGAAATCCTGACGGTTATCCAGCTGCTGGTCGTCAATCTGGCGATGGACACGCTGGCGGCAATCGCCTTCGGCAGCGAACCCGCGCTGATGGAATACATGAAGGAAAAGCCCATTGCGCGTGACGCGTCGATTGTGACGGGCAAGATGATGTCGCAGGTCGTTGTCAGCGGTCTGTACATCACAGCGATGTGCCTGTGCATCCGCTTTGTGCCGGCGCTGCAGCATCTGCTGGGCGCGTGGAGCACGGGCGTGCTGGACACGACGCTGCTGAACTCCGCCGTGTTCGCGACGTTCATGATGGCCATCAGCTTCAACGGCTTCAATGCCCGCACGGAGCACACGAACCCGTTTGAGCATCTGGGGCGGAACAAGAACTTCCTGCTGGTCATCGGCGCGCTGCTGGTGCTGCAGTTCCTGTTCGTTACCTTCGGCGGCGCGGTGCTGAGCGTTGAGCCGCTGAGCTGGACGGCATGGCTGGTCTGCCTGCTGATTGCATTCCTGATTATCCCGATTGATATCATTCGCAAGGCGATTACTTCTAAGAAGAAGTAATACTATTTCCAGATTCACCTGCGCCATCTGCTTGCGCCTTTTCCCTTCTGGCGTCCGCTCATTCCACTTAGCGTAGCGCTGCTACGCTGCGTTTCATTCACGTTAGCCAGAATGAAAAATTCGCGGCGCATCTTGGCGCATTCTTATCTGGAAATAGTATAATACGAAATTACGAACGATAAAAATCAAGCTGCACATAAGACAACTGTGTAAATGCGCACCGCTCAAGGGTGTAACTCCCCAGCAGGGGCAGCGTCCCTGCTGGGGGGTGGGGCAAAGCCGTGGATTCTTACTTCTGCATCATTATTAAGGGAGGGAATAGCATGTCTGTGAATCTGCAAAAGGGACAGAAGATTTCGCTTGTGAAGCCGGGTGAACCGGGGCTCAAGCGAATCATGGTTGGTCTGGGCTGGGACGAGGTCGAGCAGAAGCGCGGCTGGTTCGCGCCCAAGCCGCAGGACATTGACTGCGACGCATCGGTCATCCTGTGCGGCGCGGATGGGCGCATCATCAGCAATGACATCAAGACCTGCTGCGTCTATTTCGGCAATCTCGTGCATTCCAGCGGCGCAATCGTCCATCAGGGCGATAACCTGACCGGCGCGGGTGACGGCGACGATGAGCAGATTATGGTCGACTTGCCCAACATTCCCGCGAACATCGACAAGCTGGTATTCGTCGTCAACATCTACGATGCGAACGTCCGCCATCAGCATTTCGGCCTGATTCGCAATGCCTTCATCCGGCTGGTGGATTTGTCCACGCAGAAGGAAATCTGCCGCTTCAACCTCTCCGATGATTACAGCGGGCGGACGGGCCTGGTTGTGGGCGAAATTTACCGCCACAACGGTGAATGGAAGTTCAACGCCATCGGGCAGGGCGTGACTGAAGCAAGCCGACTGGCGGAATTGGTGCGGCTGTATCAGTAAGCAACACAAAATTACGATAGGAGGAATACTCGCATGGCTGTGAATCTTTCTAAGGGTCAGAAAATCTCTCTGGACAAGGGCATGACGCTGGCGCTGGTTGGTCTGGGCTGGGACACGAACCGCTACAGCGGCGGCGCGGAGTTCGACCTGGATGCTTCCGCGTTCCTGCTGGGCGCGAACGGCAAGGTTCGCAAGGATGAGGACTTCATCTTCTATGGCAACCTGAAGAGCGCGGACGGCAGCGTCATCCACACGGGCGACAACCGCACCGGCGAAGGTGAAGGCGACGACGAAGTGCTGTATATCGACTTCACGAAAGTCCCCGCGGATGTGGAACGCATCGCCATCACCGTGACCATCTACGAGGCGCAGGAGCGCGGACAGAACTTCGGTCAGGTGTCGAACGCCTATGTGCGTCTGGCGCGCCGTTCCAGCGAGAACGATAGCGTCGGCACGGAAGAACTGCGCTACGACCTTGGCGAGGATTTCTCCGTGGAGACGGCGCTGGTGGTGTGCGAACTGTACCGCAGCGGCGCGACGTGGAAGTTCAACGCCGTCGGCGCGGGCTATCAGGGCGGTCTGTACGCGCTGTGCAAGGCGTACGGCGTGAACGTGTAATATACTATTTCCTGCATTCAACTGCGTCATCTGCTTCGCATCTTGGCACATTCTCATTTGGAAATAGTATAAAAATCAACACAGGAAGGGGCAAAGTGGAACGGGCGGCGCGTCTGTCTCCGCTTTGCCCTTTTTGATGGAGAAGGCGTTTCCGGCGGGTGAATCACCCTTTGAGTGAATCATTCTTCGGGCGCAGCCGCACAGGAGGAGCAACATGGCCTATGCAGAGCGAATCCATCCGCCGCTCAGCCGAAATATGCTGATGGAGGAGTTGAACCGCACCCGCCCGGCACTGTCGCGGGACAGTCTGCCGGACATGCGGGAGAGCGTGATGCCCGCGCTGTCCGATCGGCTGCTGAATGCGCCGGAGGCAACGATCGCGCCGCAGCATCATCAGGCGCAGCAGATACCGCCACGGCCGCTGATGCCGGAGCATCCGACGATGCGCATGGCTCAGCCGCCGATGCCGCCCCGGACACCTGCGCCGACGCTGCAAGTGTCCAGTCAGCCGATGCAGCCGACCGTGCAGCCGACCCCGCGCCGGATGCCGCCGATGCTTATGCCCGTTGCGCGCGGGCAGAAAACGGCGCTGCGTTTGCAGGAGCGCGGGTGTACGCGGATTCGGTTCGGTTTCGGGTGGCACGCGAACGATTCCCGATGCGATGTGGATGCGTCGGCGTTTTTGCTGGGCGAAAACGGGCGCGTGCTGTCTGATGAAGGGTTTGTGTTCTACGGGCAGCAGACGTCAAGCGACGGCAGTGTCCGCTTTCAGCCAAGCGGCGCGGACGACCGGGAGACGATTACTGTTGATATTGCGCGAATTGACCCGCGAATCCGCAAAATCGTTTTTGTGCTGACAATTGACGAAGCGCTGACGCAGAAACTGCACTTCAGAATGCTGCAAAACGTGTATCTGCGCATTCTGGACGACCGCGACGGGCGGGAAATCCTCAGCTATCCGCTGGGAAACGCGTTCGAGAACGTGACCAGCATGACGCTGGGCGAACTCTATCTGCATCAGGGACAGTGGAAATTCAACCCCGTCGGCAACGGCGTTCATATGGATTTGGCGGGGCAGTGCGCACTGTACGGCGTGACGCTCGCTTGAGGAGGAACAGCGGATGATTCGATTTGAGACAGTCAATGAGCTGGCGCTGAAGGTGACGTGTCAGGGCGGCGGCGTGCTGTACACAAAGGCGGGCGCGTTTATCGCGGGGGAGAGCGCTGGCGGGAAGAACTATACGTTTGAGAAGGTTCTGTTTGGCCCGCAGCAGGGGCTGCTGCAGGCGGCGTTCGGTGCGCTGACCCGGCGTATGGCGGGCGAAAATCTGCCGCTGATGAAGGTGAATTTCGGCGGCGATTCGCAGACGTACTACGCGAACGCGGGACAGCATGTGACAGCCTATCAGCTGGCGCGCGGCGAAGTGCTGTCTGTGGAGGCGGAGAACATCCTCGCGTTCACGGGCGACTGCGATTACAACGTGCGCTTCCTGGGCATGGGCGTGGTGTCGCAGAAGGGCATCGCGACCTCGACATTGACCGGGCGCGGCGATAGCGCGTATGTGGCGGTGCTCTCTGACGGCAACCCGCTGGTGATGAACAATCGCAAGTCCCGCGTGACGATTTCCGTTGACCCGGATGCGGTTATCTGCTGGATGGGGCAGGAAGGCGACAACTGCGACCCGCAGATTCGCACGGACATCAACTGGAAAACACTCATCGGGCAGGCATCCGGCGAATCCTACGCATACGAGTGGGGCGGCAACCAGCCTGTGACGGTGATTGTGCAGCCATCGGAAAGAAAGGGCGGAATCAGGCTGGCGGTTGACTGACGCATTATTTCCATTCTTTCGGGAATTTCTCTCTCCCTCTGCCCGTTATATAGGTAAAAGGAGGTTTTCCTATGAAGAAACGCATTTTCGCGCTGCTGCTGGCGGCAATGCTTCCGCTGGGCGCGGCAATCGCTGATGAACCGCTCACCGACGGCACGGTGCTGGTCGATTGGGTGGATGGACAGGAGACCTATACCGCCATCTGCTCTGGCGAACTCACCCTGCGCTATGACGCCGACACGAATACATACGCCACGGCAGATGGATTCATCTGGAAAACGGAGGGGGCACTGCCCTTCGCGACGTATCAGCCGCTGCTGATGCCGCGGACGCGCGAAGAACTGCTGCAATGCAACGCGATTTACGCGGCGCTGCAAGACGCATCCGGCTTCTGGTCGGAGAAAGTCACGGGCACGGAGGTGCTGCCGGTGTATGCCGCGCCGGACGAAAATTCCTACCGCGCATCAAACGGCAAGGCAAGCGTCTCGCTGGCGGGCGGCGCGACGCTCCTGATGCAATATGGCGACTGGTCGCTCGTGCGCTACGAAGTCAACAGCAGCCGAATGCGTATCGGCTGGGTGCATGCGAATCAGCTCGGCAGCGCGCCGGTGATGCTCACGGACATTCCTGTGACACTCAAAGAGGGCGCGTTCCTGACGGACGACCCCGCCACAAGCTGGTATCACACGGCGGAAGGGGACACGCTGACAGACGTGCGTCTGCTGGCGCAGTATGACCCGTTCTGGGCCTATGCGCGCGCGACAATGCGGGACGGCACGATGCTGTGGGGCTTCGTACCGCTGATGAGCGTACAGCTGAACGACACGGTGGATGCGGAAGCGATGGCGAACGTCAGCGGAACGTGGGGCTTCTGCGGCGGCGGGGAGCTGATGGGCTGGGTGTTCACGCTGATGGCGGACGGACAGGGCGTCTGCTACGCGATTTCGGATGAAGCGTCGGAAAGTATGCGCTACTTGACCGAAGGCATCACCGCGGATATGAATCCGGAAAGCGCCGGAATGTTCCAATGGCAGATTGTCAGCGGAACAAACGGGTATGCGCAGGACTTCGTTCTCAGCAGCGGCAACGGGACGTATGAGCGCTATCATGTGGCACTGACGGAGGACGGATACTTGGGCTTCTACCAGTGCGAAGCAGGCGGACATTATCAGCGTATCCCATAATGGACAAATGCAGCAGCCAAATCAGGCAGGCATCCGGCGGAAAACCGGGTGCTTTTTTTGTGCGGAAAAGGGGAGAGAGGAACATTCAGCGATATATATGGAAGTCCGAACGTTCGTCAAAAAAACGGCAAGTCAGCGACATTACAAATAGATACACACGGATAAGTGTGAATAAAACTTGACGCAAGAGCAGGAAAATCAACATGATGCGGAACGCAAAATGCAAAAAGTGCGGATGACAAGGGCAAAAGGGGCAAACAAACGCTAAAGTAGGACACACTGGACAGCGTGTATATGCAGAAAGATTGCAAATGCGGGTACAGGGCGGGTTTTGCGGGTCGAGAAAGTGAAAAAAGCTGAAAATTTTCCTGAAAAAACTGCGCAAACCCCCTTGCAATTTTCATGTGTATCTGATATAATCAGAGTGTTGTCTGTACAGGGATGATGTGCTAAGTTGCCGCCAGGCCATGGCGGGTAATTAGCGCGGACCAGCCCGACAATCGGGCGACGGACTCGAAGCGCAGCGGCGACCGCACCTGCAGTGGAAGCCGGACGGCGCCAACGAGACGACATTAGGAGGTAAATCAATGGCCACCCAGAAAATCCGCATCAAGCTCAAGAGCTATGAGCACACCCTGATCGATCAGTCCGCGGAGCGGATTGTCGAGACTGCCAAGCGCACCGGCGCCCGCGTGTCGGGCCCGATTCCGCTCCCCACGGAGAAGGAAATCGTGACCATCCTGCGCGCTACCCACAAGTACAAGGACAGCCGCGAGCAGTTCGAGCGCCGTACCCATAAGCGCCTGATCGACATCATGAACGCCAGCGCCAAGACCGTGGACGCCATGTCGAAGCTTGAACTTCCTGCTGGTGTCGAAATTGAAATGAAGCTGTAAGGCAGGAGGACGAAACAATGAAGAAAGCGATCGTGGGTAAGAAGATCGGCATGACGCAGATCTTCACCGAAGATGGCCGTCTTGTTCCGGTCACTGTGATCAAGGCCGGCCCCTGCACGGTTGTGCAGACCAAGACTGTCGAATCTGATGGCTACAACGCCGTTCAGGTTGGTTTTGGCGAGCTGACCGAAAAGCGCGCTGAGAAGTTGCTCAGCAAGCCGGTTCAGGGCCACTACAAGAAGGCTGGCGTCGAAGCCAAGCGCGTGCTGCGCGAATTCCGCTTCGATGACTGCTCTGGTTACAAGGTCAATGATGTGCTGAAGGTTGACCAGTTCGTCGCGGGCGACAAGATCGACGTGACCGGCACCTCCAAGGGCCATGGCTTCACCGGCCCGGTGGCCCGCTGGAATCAGCACACCGGCCCTATGGCGCACGGCTCCAAGTATCATCGCGGCGTCGGCTCCATGTCCGCTAACTCCGATCCTTCCCGCGTGTTCAAGAACAAGCACATGGGCGGCCATTACGGCGTGGATCGTGTGACTGTTCAGAACCTGGAAGTCGTGTCTGTGGATGCTGAACGCGACCTGCTGCTGGTCAAGGGCGCTGTGCCCGGTGCCAACGAAGGCCTGCTGGTCATCCGCGACACGGTCAAGTGATGCCGCGAGGAGGATTGAACAATGGCTAAGACTGCTCTTTACAATATGGAAGGCGCGGCCATTGGCGAGATTGAACTGAGCGATGCGATCTTCGCGTCCGACGTTAATGTCGCCGCTATGCATCTGGTCGTCCGTTCCTATCTGGCCGCACAGCGCCAGGGCACGCAGAGTGCCAAGACCCGCACGGAAGTCCGCGGCGGTGGTCGCAAGATCTACCGTCAGAAGGGCACCGGCAATGCTCGTCATCATGGCAACCGCGCTCCGCAGTTCCGTCACGGCGGCGTCGTGTTCGCCCCCAAGCCCCGCGATTATGTGATCGCTGTGCCGAAGAAGGTTCGCCGCCTCGCTTTCAAGAGCGCGCTGACCTCCAAGCTCAACGACGGCGACATCATCGTGGTGGACGAGCTGACCCTCTCCGAAGGCAAGACCAAGCTGATGGCGAACGTGCTGAAGAAGCTGGGCGCTGAAAAGAAGGCGCTGGTCGTGCTGCCGGAAAAGGACGAGAACGTGGTTCGCGCCACGGCGAACCTGCCGCAGGCAATGACCACCTACGTCAACACCCTGAATGTTTATGACATCCTGAACGCCGGCAAGGTCGTCCTGACCAAGGCTGCCGTCGCTTCTGTTGAGGAGGTGTACGCGTAATGAAGTCCGTGCACGACGTGATTATTCGCCCGGTGCTGACCGAAAAAGCGTACGACGGTTTTGCCGATAAGAAGTACGTGTTTGAAGTGGCCATCAATGCCACCAAGACCGAGATCAAGCAGGCTGTTGAAGCGGTTTTCGCGGAAGATGGCGTGAAGGTCGAAAAGGTCAATACCCTGCGCACGATCGGCAAGATCAAGCGTCAGGGCCGCAGTGAAGGCCGCACCCCGGAAGTCAAGAAAGCCTATGTTACGCTGAAGAAGGACTCTAAGCCGATTAAGTTCTTCGAAGGCATGGGCGAGTAAAGCAGGGAGGACAAGAAACATGGCTATCCGCACTTATAAGCCGACTTCGCCCGCCCGGCGCTTTATGTCGGTTCTGACCTATGAGGAAATCACCAAGAAGTCTCCTGAGAAGAGCTTGGTGGAATACCTCAAGAAGAACGCCGGCCGCAACAAGCAGGGCAAGATCACCGTCCGTCATCAGGGCGGCGGCAACAAGATCAAGTACCGCGTGATTGATTTCAAGCGCAACAAGCTGGAAATTCCGGCGAAGGTTGCCGCGATTGAGTACGACCCGAACCGCAGCGCGTTCATCGCCCTGCTGTTCTACGCCGACGGCGAGAAGCGTTACATCCTGGCTCCTCTGGGCCTGAATGTGGGCGACACCGTGGTGTCCTCTGAGAACGCGGACATCAAGCCCGGCAACGCGCTGCCGCTGGCGAACATCCCGGTCGGCACGCTGATCCACAACCTGGAGCTCAAGCCCGGCCGCGGCGGTCAGCTGGTTCGTTCCGCCGGCATGAGCGCGCAGCTCATGGCGAAGGAAAACGGCTTTGCGACCGTCCGTCTGCCCTCCGGTGAAATGCGCAAGCTGCCGCTGAACGCGAAGGCGACCATCGGCACCGTCGGCAACACCGACCATGAGAACGTCCGCCTGGGCAAGGCTGGCCGCGTCCGTCATATGGGCGTGCGTCCGACCGTCCGCGGCGTCGTCATGAACCCGAACGATCACCCGCATGGCGGCGGCGAGGGCAAGAGCCCCGTTGGTCTGCCGGCTCCTGTGACTCCGTGGGGCAAGCCCGCTCTGGGCCTGAAGACCCGCAAGCACAAGAAGTATTCCAACAAGATGATCGTCAAGCGCGCTGGCAAGTAATCGCGCATCCTACAGGAAGGAGGCAGCCAACCAATGAGCCGCTCTATTAAGAAGGGCCCCTATGTTGAATCTGCGCTGATGAAGCGCATTGTTGAGATGAACAAGTCCGGCAAGAAGAACGTGGTCAAGACCTGGTCCCGTTCCTCCACGATTTTCCCGGATTTCGTTGGCCACACCATCGCCGTGCACGATGGCCGCAAGCATGTTCCGGTCTATGTGACCGAGGATATGGTCGGTCACAAGCTGGGCGAATTCGCGCCCACCCGTACCTTTAAGGGTCACGCGGGTGACAAGGCGACTGCCCGCAAGTAAGAGAGGAGTGAAACGATATGGCAACCCGTTCGAAGACGAAGACGCAGGCTCGTCAGGCGTCCGCCGACAAGCGTCCGAAGGCTATTGCTAAGTACGTTCGCATCTCTCCTCGCAAGGTGAAGATCGTTATCGACCTGATCCGTGGCAAGAATGTGGACGAAGCCGCCGCGATTCTGACCTACACCCCCAAGGCCGCTTCCCCCGTTGTGCTGAAGGTGCTCAACAGCGCTATCGCCAACGCGGTGAACAACCAGGAGCTGGACCGCAAGGAGCTGTACGTTGCTGAGGTTTACGCAAACCCCGGCCCGACGCTCAAGCGCTACGTTGCCCGCAGCCGCGGCAGCGCGTCCCCCATGCTCAAGCGCACCAGCCACATCAGCGTGGTGCTGGACCAGAAGAAGGCGTAAGGAGGTTTATCCATGGGTCAGAAAGTCAATCCCCACGGAGCTCGCGTGGGCGTCATCTTCGGCTGGAGCACCCGCTGGTATGCGGACAAGAAGGACTTCGCCAACAACCTGGTTGAGGACTTCAAGCTTCGCAAGATGATTAAGGAAAAGTACTATGCTGCCGGCATCAGCCGCATCGACATTGAGCGCACCGCTAAGGACGTGACCGTCAACATCATGACCAGCAAGCCCGGCATGATTATCGGCCCGAAGGGTGCTACCATCGAGCAGCTGAAGGCGGAAGTGACCAAGCAGCTCGGCCGTCCGGCGCAGATCAACGTGATGGAGATCAAGCAGCCCGATGCGGACGCGCAGCTGGTGGCGGAGAACATCGCTCAGCAGCTGGAGAAGCGCATCAGCTTCCGCCGTGCCCTGAAGCAGGCGCAGCAGCGCGCGATGAAGCTCCCCGGCGTGAAGGGTATCAAGACCAGCGTTTCTGGTCGTCTGGGCGGCGCGGACATTGCCCGCACCGAGCACTATCATGATGGCTCCATCCCGCTGCAGACCCTGCGCGCCAACATCGACTACGGCTTCGCTGAAGCCAAGACCACCTATGGCCGTCTGGGCGTGAAGGTGTGGATCTACAAGGGTCAGATCCTGCCGAAGGCTAAGAAGGCTCCGGTCGCGAAGGAGGTTAAGTAACCCATGCTGATGCCCAAGAGAGTCAAGCGCCGCAAGGTTTTCCGCGGCCGCATGAAGGGTGCTGCTCATCGCGGCAACTTCCTCGCTTACGGTGAATACGGCCTTCAGGCCACTGAGCCCTGCTGGGTTACCTCTCAGCAGATCGAGGCCGCCCGTATCGCCCTGACCCGTTACACCAAGCGTGGCGGTCAGGTGTGGATTAAGATTTTCCCCGATAAGCCCGTTACCGAAAAGCCGGCTGAAACCCGAATGGGTTCCGGCAAGGGCTCTCCGGAATACTGGGTTGCAGTTGTCAAGCCCGGCCGCGTGCTGTTTGAAATCGCTGGCGTGCCCGAAGAAGCCGCTCGCGAAGCCCTGCGCCTGGCTGCCCACAAGCTGCCCCTGAAGACCAAGTTCATCAAGCGTGCTGACGAAGCCGTGACCGAAGCGGGTGGTGAAGAGAAATGAAAGCGAATGAATTCACGTCCATGAGCAAGGAACAGCTGACCGAAAAGGTCGCTGAGCTGAAGAAGGATCTCTTCACCCTTCGTTTCCAGCTCGCTACCGGCCAGCTGCAGAACACCATGCAGATTACTGCGGTTAAGCGCGACATTGCCCGCGCCAAGACCGTGCTGCGCCAGCTGGAGCAGGCGTAAGTGAGATTGGAAGGAGGCAGCTGCTGCCATGTCTGAAACGAACAACACTCAGGAGCGCGGACTGCGCAAGACCCGTATCGGCGTCGTCGTGTCCGACAAGATGGACAAGACCGTCACCATTCAGATCAAGACGCGCGTCCGTCATCCCCTGTACGGCAAGATCATGAACCAGACCTCGAAGCTCAAGGTTCATGACGAAAACAATGAGTGCGGCGTCGGCGATACCATCCGCGTGATGGAAACTCGTCCGCTGTCCCACGACAAGCGCTGGCGCCTGGTCGAAATCATCGAGAAGGCCAAGTAATCCCGCTGTCATGTAAGGAGGAAAAACCCTATGATTCAGCCGCAAACCCGGCTTAAGGTCGCCGATAACTCCGGCGCCAAGGAAATCATGTGCATCCGCGTGCTGGGCGGTTCTTTCCGGCGTGACGGTTCCATCGGTGATGTCATCGTGGCCAGCGTCAAGACCGCGACCCCCGGCGGCACCGTGAAGAAGGGCGACGTCGTGAAGGCGGTTATCGTCCGTATGCGCAAGAACAAGCGGCGTCCCGACGGCTCTTACATCAAGTTTGATGACAACGCTGCCGTTATCATCAACGATGCGAAGCTGCCGCGCGGAACCCGTATCTTTGGACCAGTTGCCCGTGAGCTGCGCGAGAAGGACTTCATGAAGATCGTCTCCCTGGCTCCCGAAGTTCTGTAAGGAGGCGGAAGAGATGCACGTTCGCAAGAATGATCAGGTGATGGTCATCACCGGCAAGGATAAGAACACGAAGGGCAAGATCACCGTCGCCTTCCCCAAGACCGGCAAGGTCATCGTCGAAGGCGTGAACATGGTGACTCGCCACCAGAAGGCGCGCAACGCCATGCAGCCCGGCGGCATCGTGAAGAAGGAAGCGGCGATTGACGCTTCCAACGTGATGCTGATTTGCCCCAAGTGCGGCAAGCCCACCCGCGTTTCCCACAAGGTGAACGTGGCTGTGGATGCCAACGGCAAGAAGAACCGCACGATGGTCCGCGTCTGCAAGAAGTGCGGCGCCGATATTGACTGAGAAGGAGGAAAAGTCTGATGGCTACCCGTATTAAGGAAAAGTATCTGGCCGAGGCTGTTCCTGCTCTTCAGCAGAAGTTCGGCTACAAGAACGTCATGGAGATCCCGAAGCTGGACAAGATCGTGATCAACATGGGCCTGGGCGATTGCAAGGACAACGCCAAGGCGTTTGAAATGGCGATCAACGAGCTGACGACCATCGCTGGCCAGAAGCCCATGGTCACCAAGGCCAAGAAGTCGATTGCAAACTTCAAGCTCCGTGAGGGTCAGAACATCGGCGCGAAGGTTACCCTGCGCGGCGCCCGCATGGAAGAATTCATGGACAAGCTGGTCAACATTGCGCTGCCCCGCGTCCGTGACTTCCGCGGCGTTTCCGATAAGGCTTTCGATGGCCGCGGCAATTACGCCCTCGGCATTCGTGAGCAGCTGCTCTTCCCCGAAATCGAGTACGACAAGGTCGAGCACATTCGCGGCATGGAGATGATCTTTGTCACCACCGCCAAGACCGACGAAGAGTGCAAGGAGCTGCTGCGTCTGCTGGGCATGCCCTTCGCGCAGGCGTAATAAGGAGGAGAACATCTAATGGCTAAGACGAGTATGAAGCTCAAGCAGGCGAGGACGCCCAAGTTCTCCACCCGCGCTTACACCCGCTGCCGTCTGTGCGGCCGTCCCCACTCTGTCCTGCGCAAGTACGGCGTGTGCCGTATCTGCTTCCGTGAGCTGGCCTACAAGGGCGAGATTCCGGGCGTGCGCAAGGCCAGCTGGTAATCGGGGAGAGAAACGGAAGGAGGTACCAACATGGTTGTGAATGATCCCATCGCCGATATGCTCACCCGAATCCGCAACGCGCAGGTCGCTAAGCACGAGGCTGTGACGCTGCCGGCCAGCAACACGAAGAAGGCTATCGCCAAGATCCTGTTGGCGGAAGGCTATGTGAAGGCTGTGGACTACATTGATGACGGCCTGCAGGGCTCCATCAAGGTGACTTTGAAGTATATCAACGGCAAGACCCCCGTTATCGCGGGTCTGAAGCGCATCAGCAAGCCCGGCCTGCGTGTGTACGCGCGCTGCGAAGAGCTGCCCAAGGTTCTGGGTGGTCTGGGCATCGCCATCATCAGCACCAGCAAGGGTCTGATGACGGACAAAGAGGCTCGCAAGAACGCCATCGGCGGCGAAGTGCTGGCCTACATCTGGTAATACCGACACGTTTGTAGGAGGTGTGATTCCATGTCTCGTATCGGACGACTTCCGATCACTGTTCCCGCGGGCGTGACGGTCACTGTGGACAGCAATAACCTGGTTACGGTCAAGGGCCCCAAGGGCACCCTGTCCCAGCAGGTGAACCACGCGATCACGGTCAATCAGGAGGGCAATATGCTCCACCTGACCCGCGCTAATGATAGCAAGGAAAATCGTGCTATGCACGGCCTGTATCGTGCCCTGGTGCACAACATGGTCGTCGGTGTGACGGACGGCTTCTCCAAGACGCTGGAGCTGGTCGGCACCGGTTATCGTGCAGCGGCAGAAGGCGGCAAGAAGCTGACCATCAACATCGGCTTCTCTCACCCCGTCATTCTCGACGCGCCCGAAACCATCAGCTTTGAGACGCCCAACGCCAACACCATCGTTGTCAAGGGCATCGACAAGCAGCAGGTCGGCAACCTCGCGGCTGACATCCGTGCGATCCGCAAGCCGGAACCCTATCTGGGCAAGGGCATTAAGTACACCGGTGAGCACATCCGCCGCAAGCAGGGCAAGACCGGTAAGAAGTAAGAGAGGGAGTGACTGCATATGTTCACCAAGCGCGACCGTAATGAGATCCGCGAGATCCGTCATGCCCGCGTTCGTAAGAAGATCAGCGGCACCCCCGATATGCCGCGTCTGTCCGTTTACCGCAGCCTGAAGCACATCCAGGTTCAGCTCATCGATGATGTGGCTGGCAAGACCCTGTGCGCCGCTTCCACCTTGGAAAAGGACGTGCAGGCTCAGCTGAATGACCTGGATAAGAAGGGCGCTGCCAAGCTGGTGGGCAAGCTCATTGGTGAGCGCGCCCTCGCTGCTGGCTACAAGACCGTGGTGTTCGATCGCGGCGGCTATGTGTACACTGGCCGTGTTGCGGAGGTTGCTGCGGGGGCCCGTGAAGCGGGTCTGGAATTCTAATAAAGGAGGCAGCAGACAAATGCAACGCTACGGACAGGAAAGCGAATTCAAGGATCGTCTGGTTGCTGTCAACCGCGTCTCCAAGACCGTTAAGGGCGGCCGCAACATGCGGTTCTCCGCTCTGGTGGTCGTCGGTGACGAAAAGGGCCGTGTCGGTGCTGGCATGGGCAAGGCCGCTGAGATCCCGGAAGCTATTCGCAAGGCCACCGAGGATGCTAAGAAGCATCTTGTGACCGTCCCCATGGACGGCACCACGATTCCCCATAACACGACGGGTTATTTCTCCACCTCTAAGGTGGTGCTGCTGCCCGCTCCCGAAGGTACTGGCGTTATCGCCGGCGGCGCGGCGCGTGCCGTGCTGGAGCTGGCAGGCGTGGCGGACATCCGCACCAAGTCCTTTGGCACCAACAACCCCATCAACATGGTCAAGGCCACGCTGGAAGCGCTCAAGCAGCTGCGCAGCGCGGAACAGGTCGCGAAGATGCGCGGCAAGACCGTGGAAGAACTGCTGGGCTGAGGAGGTAAAGGACAATGCTGAAAGTTACGCTCATCAAGTCCCCGATCGCGTCTCTGCCGGTTCACAAGGCGACTGTGGCGGCGCTGGGCCTGCGCAAGGTTGGCCAGACCGTCCTTAAGCCCGACAACGCGGCCGTTCGCGGCCAGATCTTCGCTGTGAAGCACATGGTGAAGGTCGAAGAAGTTAACGAGTAAAGGAGGGTAAGCCATGAAACTGCACGAGCTGCATCCCGCCGAGGGTTCCACCACTGCTGCCAAGCGTCTTGGCCGCGGCGTGGGCTCCGGTCTGGGCAAGACCTCCGGTAAGGGTCACAAGGGTGCCAAGGCCCGCAGCGGCGGCGGCAAGCGCCCCGGCTTCGAGGGCGGCCAGATGCCCCTGTATCGTCGCGTCCCGAAGAAGGGCTTCACCAATATCTTCGGTACGGACTATGCGACTGTCAACGTCGAGAACCTCAACGTGTTTGAGGACGGCGCTGTGGTCGATGCGCAGGCGCTCATCGACGCTGGTCTCATCCGCAAGGCTCAGGACGGCCTGAAGGTTCTGGGCAACGGCGAACTGACCAAGAAGCTGACGGTGAAGGCTGCAAAGTACACCGCTTCCGCGAAGGAGAAGATTGAGGCCGTTGGCGGCACTGCCGAGGTGATCTGACATGCTTGAGACATTTCGCAAGCTGTGGAAGATCAAAGACCTCCAGAAGAAAGTTCTGTACACGTTCCTCATGCTCCTCATTTATCGACTGGTTGGCGTCATCCCGGCTCCGGGCATTGACGTCTCCCGTCTGAATGAAAGCAACAATTTCATGCAGCTGCCCCTGCTGAACATGATGCAGATGATGACCGGTAACGCCTTTGGTCAGATGACCATTATGGCAATGGGCATCACCCCCTACATCAATGCCAGCATTATCATGCAGCTGCTGGCGGTTGCCTTCCCGTCCCTGCAGCGGATGCAGGAAGAAGAAGGCGGCCAGGAAAAGATGGCGCGCATCACCCGTTATGTGACGGTTGGTCTGGCTGTCTTCCAGGCAATCGGTCTGTCCCGCGCGGGGGGCTATGTCCGCTCCGGCTGGTACAACACGGTGCTGGTTGGTCTGAGCATGGCTGGCGGCTCTGCGCTGGCGATGTGGATTGGCGAGCGCATCACCGACAAGGGCATCGGCAACGGCATCAGCCTGCTGATCTTCGCCGGTATCGTCTCCAACCTGTTCAACGGCATCACTGGCAACATCTACACCGCGGTGGCAAATGGCACGACGACCGCTTGGCTGTCTGTCCTTGTTATCCTGCTGATGCTGGTTGTCATGACCTTCGCCGTGACCTACGTTGACCTTGGCGAACGCCGTATCCCGCTGCAGATTTCCAAGCAGGTCAAGGGTCGCCGCGTTTACGGCGGTCAGAACACCCACATGACCCTGAAGGTTGTGTCCGTCGGCGTTCTGCCCCTGATCTTCGCGTACAGCCTGCTGGCGTTCCCTGGAACGATTGGCGCGCTGGTTGCGCCGAACAGCGGCTTCACCGCTTGGTGCAATGCCTACCTGAGCAGCGGCTCTTGGGTGTATATGATCCTCTCCGCGCTCCTGATTGTCGGCTTCACCTTCTTCTATTCGTCCATCAGCTTTGATCCGAATAAGCAGGCGAAGCAGCTCATGGAGCAGGGTGCGACCATCCCCGGACAGCGCGGCAAGAACATCCGCGATTACCTCGCCCGTACCACGAACCGCCTCAACCTGTTTGCGGCGCTCTTCCTCGCGGTGCTGGCTGTGATTCCGACGCTGCTGACCTCTTGGGTCACCAACCTCCCGTTCGCGGCTTCTTCCATCCTGATTGCTGTGAGTGTTTCTCTGGAAACCATGCGCACGGTCGAGGGTGAACTGTCCATCCGCGGCATTGAAACCGACAAAGACAACGGCTTCATGTAATCCATACGCAGGCCATGCACCGTTGAAACTCGTTTTCCGGTGCATGGCTTGTGTACTAATAGGGGAAAAATCACCGTAATACTATTTCTGGATGAAAATGAGCCGAGGCGCAAGCAGATGACTCAGCTGAATTCAGAAATGGTATGGCATGAATCGGTGCGGAGAGCAAAGCGCGCGACGCATCGAAACATGAACGCGCGTTATGCGCGGACAGCGACAGAGTAGGAAGGAGCATCCGGATGAATATCATCTTCCTTGGACCTCCCGGCGCCGGCAAGGGTACGCAGGCGCAGCGCATCTGTAACGCACTGAATATTCCGCAGATTTCTACCGGCGACATTCTCCGCCGTGCCATCAAGGAGCAGACGCCCACGGGGCTGAAGGCGAAGAGCTACATCGACGCGGGCAAACTCGTGCCGGACGACGTTATCATCGACATCGTTCGCGACCGCCTTGCGCAGGATGATGCCAAGAACGGCTACATCCTCGATGGCTTCCCCCGGACGGTTCCGCAGGCGGAAGCGCTGGAAGGCATTGCGGACATCGACGCGGTTATTGACCTCGACGTCGCCGATGAGAAGCTCATCGATCGTCTGAGCGGCCGCCGTGTGTGCCTGAAGTGCGGCGCGACGTACCACATTTCCCGCCTGAACGGGAAAACGAAATGTGATTCCTGCTCTGATGAGCTTGTGCAGCGCGCGGACGACAAGGCTGAAACCGTCCTCAATCGCCTGAAGGTGTACCACGACCAGACCGCTCCACTGGTGGATTTCTACCAGAAGAAGGGGCTGCTGCGCGTCATTGACGGCGATCAGGATATGGATACGATCTTCGCGTCCATCATGGCCATCGTGAAGGGCTAAGACATCATGATCAGTTTGAAGAATCCTGAGCAAATCGGCAAAATGCGTGACGCGGGCGCGCTTCTCTACGAAGTGCTGTGCCGCCTGCGCGAGGCCGTTCAGCCCGGCATGAGTACCGCCGCGCTGGATGTCTACGCCGAGCAGCTCATCCGCAAAAACCACGCCATCCCGTCTTTTCTGCATTACGAGGGGTATCCGGCATCCATCTGCGCGTCGATTGACGATGCGGTGGTGCATGGCATTCCCTCCGAAAAGCAGATTTTGCGGGAAGGGCAGATCCTGTCCATCGACTGCGGTCTGGTGCTGGACGGCTGGCAAGCCGACAGTGCCTTCACGATGGGCATTGGCGAAATTTCGCCGGAAGCGCAGCGCTTGATTGACGTCACGGAGCAGTGCTTCTTTGCGGGCGCACGGCAGGCTATCGCGGGCAAGCGGCTGGGTGACGTGGGTCACGCGGTGCAGCAGGTGGCTGAAAGCAATGGCTATGGCGTCATTCGCGACCTGACCGGTCACGGCATTGGGCGCGAAATGCACGAAGATCCGCCGGTGTTCAATTACGGCACGCCGGATCGCGGCCTTCGCCTGCGCAAGGGCATGACCATCGCCATTGAGCCGATGATCTCCGCCGGCGACTGGCACATCACCTGCGACGCAGACCAGTGGTGCTACCGCACACGCGACCGCAGCCTGACATCCCACTACGAGCATACCATCGCCATCAATGAGGACGGTCTGCCGGAAATCCTCACCTATCCCGACTTCAAATGGGAGGACAAATGATGAATCGCCTGACGATGGAACCGGGGCGCGTCGTGCAGTCAACGCAGGGACGCGATGCCGGACGGTATTTCGTGGTGCTTCAGGTCGTGGACGATCGGCATGTGCTGATGGCGGACGGTCAAAGCCGCAAGATCGACCATCCGAAAAAGAAAAAGATGATGCATCTGCGCCCGAAGCCCATTGTGGTGAACGTGGAACCTCAGGCGCTGGAGAACAAGCATCTGCAGGACAGCGACCTGCGCAAGGCTCTCTCCGCGCACGGTCTTTCGCTGAAAGCGCAGAACGAACAACCCCACGCGGAAGCTGCCGCGGCTGGGGCCGACAAGGAGGACTGACATGTCCAAGAGCGACGTCATCGAACTGGAAGGAAAGGTCGTCGAGGCTCTTCCGAACGCCATGTTCAAGGTGGAGCTGCCGAATGGTCACATCGTGACCGCCGTCATCTCCGGCAAAATGCGCATGAACTTCATCCGCATCTACCCCGGTGACAAGGTAAAAATCGAGCTGTCTCCCTATGATCTCAACCGCGGCCGGATTACTTGGCGCAGCAAGACCTGACCAGCGCGAAAATAACAAGAAACCGTGCCGGAAGCCGCGTTTCCGCAGGATTTTCCTCTTGACGGATGGCGGTCTCTGGTGTATAATAACTGATGCACTGTGTGACAAGCACATCGCATCAGACGCATCCGGGCGTGCGGTGCATTCTGCTCGCCCTCGTGGCATCATTTTCAACAGGAGGTAACAGCACATGAAGGTTCGTCCGTCCGTGAAGCCGATCTGCGAAAAGTGCAAGATCATTCGCCGTAAGGGCAAGGTCATGGTCATCTGCGAAAATCCGAAGCACAAGCAGAAGCAGGGCTGAGAAAGCATCACCGTGGGCAGTACGCTCACGGTGTTTTTTTGTGGGTATACAATTTCCTGCATTCAACTGCGCCGTCTGCTTGTGCCTTTTAATGCTGGAAATAGTATGATAACGCTTGCTATTATCAACAAAATTTGAGACTGCAATCGCTTGTAACCGAACGCACATTTGTGCTAAAATGTGTTGATTATCATACACGGAGGCACAATGATGATGAAAAACGTTGCTATCGCAACTGACAGTCACTCCAGCATCACCCCGGAAACGGCGCAAACCCTTGGTGTCGCGGTGCTGCCGATGCCATTTACCATCGACGACACTTGCTATTTGGAGGAGGAGACGCTTACCCGCGCGGAGTTTTATGCGCATCAGCGGCGCGGCGCGAAAATCGCGACTTCCCAGCCTGCCCCGGCGGATGTGACCGCCCTCTGGGATAACCTGCTGACCGACCACGACGAGGTGGTCTATATCCCGATTAGTTCCGGCTTGTCCGGTTCGTGTCAGGCAGCAATGGCGCTGGCGGCGGATGCGCCCTACGCCGGGCGTGTGTTCGTGGTGGACAACGGGCGCGTCGCGACGGCGCTGCATGTGACGGTGCTGGATGCGCTGCGTTTGCGCGACGCGGGGGATGACGCCGCGACCATCAAGCGGAAATTGGAAGCCGTTCGCGAGGACATGTGCATCTACGTCGCGGTGGAGACGCTGGAGCATTTGAAGCGCGGCGGGCGCATCAGCACGGCAACGGCGCTTATCGGTACGCTGCTGCACATCAAGCCGATTCTGCACTTCACAACGGGAACGCTGGGCGCTTACAAGAAAGCGCGCGGCATGAATCGGGCGCAGGATGTGATGATAGAGGCGATTCGCGCGGAATTAGCCGGGCGATTTGCCGAACCGCTGGCGCAGGGGCGGGTGACGCTGCTGGCGGCATCAAGCGCCTCACCGGAAGCGACGGCGGCGTGGGAAGCGCGGCTGCGGCGGGAATTTCCGGAGCTGCCGCTGCTGTGCGACCAGCTTTCGCTGGGCGTGGCGTGCCACATCGGGGAAGGCGGACTGGGCGTTGGACTCAGCGTCAGCCCGGAATGAGCGAAAACAGCGAAAACGTTGTAGATGCCCTTGACACGCTTTCTTTCGTCGTATATAATTAACGTATCGTGCGTTGAACGTTGCGAAGGAAAGGAAGCAAAGAAGATGAAATGGTGGAAGAAACTGTGCGCGGCGGCATTGGCGCTCTCCCTGCCGGTGATGGCACTGGCGGAAGCGAAGCTGGAGGATACGCAGACGTTTGCGCGTTCCATTACGCTGGGACGTGCCTCTGATACCTACGTGACCCGCGAGGACTGGCGCGATACGCTGCGGGCGATGGACGGCACGGCACTGTCGGAAAGCTACGCGGACATCAGCGCGCAGGAGAAGGGGCTGTACTATGAAGTCGCCAATGAAAATGGCGTCAACCAGACGGGTCTGATGGATGCGGCAGGGACGCTGCTGATCCCCATGACGTATTCGGATTTCACCTATGTCGGCAATGGCTGGGTGGTCGCGGTGACGCTGGAAGAAACAACGGACGAAAAGAGCGACTATCGCGCTATGTTCGGCGGCGGACACTACAACGTCGTGCGTGGGGACATCTACTATGGCGCGCAGAAAATGGCGGAAATGAACCGCGAGGAAACGACGGGCGCGAGCATGGAGGTTTACGGCGCGTATCTGTTCGTTCGGCTGGACAAAAGCAGCGGCTTTTACTTGAAGACGGACGGGACGCGCACGGAATTCACCGGCGAGTCCTTCTCCCGCGGCGAATATGAGGAAATCTACAAGCAAGGCGTGTATCATCACCCGACGGCGCAGTTCGCGTTCGTCCCGGAATGCACGCTGACGGCGGATGAAGTGTCCCGCAGTGTCTGGTATGACGCGAAAACGGGCGATTTCTTGGATTTGCAGGGAAATGTGCTGCGCGAGGCGGTGCAGGACGGCAAGCCGCTGTATGACAGTGTGCGTTATTACGGCGGCGACTATATGCTGACAAAGAAGAATCGCTTGTCGGGCATCGTGGATATGACGGGGCAGGAAATCGTTCCGCCGATGTATGACACGCTTGGCGGCGACTACGCGGGATTGCTGTTCGAGGGCGGCTATCAGGCGGCGCTGGAAGGCGGCAAGCTGCGCTTCCTGACGCCGGACGGGCAGGTGAGCGCGTCGGTGGATTATGAGCTGAAGGAAAACGATTGGAAGGGTCTTACCAACAACGCCCCGATGATTTATGCGGAGATGAACGGCAAAATCAGCGTCTTTACGGCGACGCGGGGCGAACTGCCCACCCAGTACGAGGAAGCCGCGCGGGGACAAGCCGGACAGGAGCTGCTGGCGGTGAAGCAGGACGGTTTGTGGGGCTGCATCGGGATGGATGGCGAGGTCGTCGTGCCGTTTGTGATGAAGTACGCGCCGGAGATTTCCTTCGATGGACGCTATGTTGTGGGCAGCACAGCAGAAGGGTATCAGCTTTTCACCATTTCGTATGGGGAATAACAGAGGCTGATTTTGCCTGCCCGCCGTGCCGGATGAAGGAAAAAATGCGCCGTGTGCCGCTTGCCACTTGCAAAAGACGCTGCTTGTGTGGTAGAATAAGATGTTCTGTTGCATGAGCGCGGAACAGCAGGAGGAAACCATGCGAATTTTTGTCGATGCAACGGGCGGCGATTTGGCGCCGCAAGCCCCGGTTGAAGGCACGGTGGAAGCGCTTCGCCGGAATCCGGAATTGACGGTGACGCTGGCGGGCATTGTGCCGGAAATCGAGAAGTATCTGGCGGGCGCGGACGATGTGCGCAGCCGGATTACGCTGCTGGATGCGCCGGAAGTCATTACGAACCACGAATCCCCTGTCATGGGTGTGCGCAAAAAGACGAAATCAGCGACGGTGCTGGGAATGCTGGCTGTCCGCGACAAGGAAGCGGACGGGTTCGTCTCTGCCGGGTCTACGGGCGCGGTGCTGGCGGGCGGCATGTTCCGGCTGGGGCGCATTCCGGGCGTGGAGCGTCCGGCGCTTGCCCCGCTGATGCCCAACGGCAAGGGCTATTTCCTGCTCATTGACTGCGGCGCAAATGTGGACTGCAAGCCGGAATACCTGACGCAGTTCGGCGTGATGGGCGACGCGTACATGCGCGGCGTGATGGGCATCGAGAAGCCCCGCGTCGGCATTATCAACATTGGCGCGGAGGACGAAAAGGGCAATGCGCTGGTGAAGGATGCGTTCCCGATGATGGCGGAAGCGCCGTATCACTTCGTCGGCAGCGTGGAAGCGCGCGATTTGTTCAGCGACATTGCGGATGTCTGCGTCGCGGACGGCTTTGCGGGCAACCTCGTCCTCAAAACGATGGAGGGCGTCGCGATGTTCATGCTGAAGACGATGAAGCAGGAGCTGATGGCAGATACGCGCTCGAAGATAGGCGCGGCACTGGCGAAACCGGCTCTCCGCCGCTTGAAGCATACGCTGGATTACACCGAAGTCGGCGGCGCACCGCTGCTGGGCGTGCAAGGCGCAGTCGTCAAGGCGCACGGTTCAAGCAACGCGCACGCATTCTCCTGCGCCATTGACCAAGCCATCAAGATGGTGAACGGGCATGTGGTTGAGATTATCGAAAAGGGCGTCGCAAAAATGAATTCACAGGACGCACAGTGACCCAAAAGCAGCGCTGCAAAGCGATGTTACCTTAGCTACCCGCATTTTGAAAGGAGAAAACACTATGTCTACGTTTGAAACCCTGAAGGGCATGATTGTCAAGCAAATGAAGGTGAACCCCGACACCGTGACCGAATCCAGCCGTCTTGTGGAGGATTTGAAGGCGGATTCCGCGAACGTCATGGTCATGATTATGGACGTGGAAGACACGTTCGGCATCACGGTCGAGGATGACCAGATTATGAAGCTCAAGACGGTTGGCGACGTCGTGAAGTACATCGACGCCAACAAGTAAGTTATCCGCGAATTATGGCACGCGCAGCCTCCTCCGACGACGGCGGAGGCTGTGTGTCGTTGCTAAAAATGGGGGTGTCTGCATGATGCAACAGTTTTTGTCGGCACTGGGGTATCAGTTCAAGAATCCGGCATTGCTTCGGCGGGCGCTGACGCATCCGTCGATGGGGCCAGAGGATAACCAGCGCTTGGAATTTCTGGGGGACGCGGTGCTGCAATACATCATGTCGGATATCCTCTACCAAAGTCACCCGGATTGCCACGAAGGGCAGCTGACGCACCTGCGCGCGCTGTCCGTGTGCGAGGCGAACCTCTCGCAGGTCGCCAAGAAGCTGCACGTCGGCGAAGCGCTCATCATGGACAAGGGTGAAGAGCTGACCGGCGGGCGCGAGAAGCCGTCCGTGCTGTGCGACGCAATGGAGGCAATTCTGGCGGCAGTGTATCTGGACGGTGGTCTGGACGCGGCGCGGGCAATCATTCTCCGCTGCTGGCCGAAGCCGGAGGACGTGCAGCGCCCGATGCAGGACAGCAAGGGCGCTTTGCAGGAGTTTTTGCAGCGTGACGGCAGTGAGGCGCCGACCTACGAGATTATCGCACAGGACGGCCCGCCGCACAACCGCACATTCGAGGCCGCCGTGAGCCGCTTCGGGGTGGAACTCGCCCACGGCACGGGCCGCACGAAGAAACAGGCGGAGCAGGCGGCGGCGCTCGCGGCGCTGCAAAAGCTGAAATCCGGCGACAAGCAGAAATAATTCGCACAGGCTGCAAACCGACGTGCCGGAAGCGGTACGCGTCGCTTTGCGGTCTGCGTTTTTTGGTTCATCACGGAATCTTGGGGGAAGAGCAGCTTGGGGGCGCGTCTGCGGACGCGCAAAGTTAGGGGCAGGGACGCTTCGCTGCCTGCACCTTTGTTGGCGGCTTCCTTGGGATTGGTCGGACGCGGAACAGTTGGGGCGTTGCCCCAAACCCCACAAGGGACGCTGTCCCTTGACCCTGCAAGGGGCAGACGAAAAGGGACGAAGTCCCCCCTTGACCCCTTTTCGCGATTGAGTTGGTCGCGCTTTCATGCTCCTTCCGCGTGCAGCTTTTTGGCGCTTCGCCTAAACCATTGTTTGCTCCCCCTACTTTCCGTGAAGAACCGTTTTTTTTCTGTATGGCTTGTCGAAATGAACCGTTCCCACCTGAACTGCGTCTTATCAGCGAACAAAACAAGCGAGGGAGGACCATCACGATGCAAATCATTGCGAAACGCGCATGGCATCGTCTGCGGACGTTTGCGCCGGAATATGCGCTGTATCCGCTCATCGTCCTGATTGTTCTGCTGGTGATGGGCGCGTTCACGGGACGATTTCTGACGACGGACAACCCGTATGGCTCGTACACCATTCAGGCGTGCGCGTGGCTGGAAGGACATTTGGATGTCAACCCGAATTTCACATGGCTGGAATTGGCGGAGTACGGCGGCAAGTTCTATGTTAGTTTTCCGCTGTTTCCGTCGTATGTGATGCTGCCGTTCGCGGCGATTTTCGGGCTGGATACGCCGGATCACTTCATCAATCTGGCAGTGACGCTGCTTGGCATCGCCTATGCGCTGCGGATTTATCGGCGGATGACGGGCAGTTCACGCCATGCGGCGCGGTATGTGCTGTACCTGTATCTGGCGAACGGGTATCTGTTCATTGCCCTGCAAGGCTGGGTGTGGTTCCTGGCGCAGACGATGTGCTTCACGCTTTCGCTGATGGCGGCAGATGCGGCACAGCGCGGCAGAAGCGGCTGGGCGCTGGCGTGGTGGGCGTGCGCAGTTGGGTGCCGACCGATGGCAGCGCTGTATCTTCCGCTGCTGGTGTATCTGCTCAACAAAAGCGGTGTGCGGCATAGCTGGAAGCGGCAGATAGCGAATCTGCTGCCTGCTGCGCTGATTGCATCCAGCTACATGGTGCTGAACGGCCTGCGCTTCGGCAATCCGCTGGAATTTGGGCACACCTACCTGCCGGAATTTCAGCTGGCGGAGAACGGACAGTTTTCGCTGGCGTACGCGTGGGAGCATTTGCAGCAGCTGGTGCGCCTGCCGAAATATCAGGGGAGAGGTCAGCCGCTGGCGTTTGATCCGTATGACTGCATGGCGTTCTACCTGATTACGCCCATGCTGGTGACGTTCCTGTGCGTGTATTTCTATGCGCTGATTCGCCGCCGCCGCGGGAATGCGTTTTGGCTGATTGGGCTGCCGCTGATGGTCGGGGCGCACTTGATGATTATCGTCTGCCACAAGACGCTGGGCGGCTTCCAGTTCGGCAACCGCTACCTGCTGGATATGCTGCCGTGGGTGTATGTGGCGATTCTCGCCCTGAAGCCGCAAAGCGGGCGCACGTCGATCCTCAACGTTCCGCTGATGGTGATGGGGTTCTGCGTCAATCTGCTCGGCGCAGTCGGCGCGTATGCGGGGTGGCTGTAAAGAGCGCTGCCCTTTGAATCCCTTCGCGATCGAGTTGATTTTTTCTTTCATACTACTTTCGCGTGTTAATGCAGGGGTTTCGCCTCTGCGGAGGCGACCAAAGGGCTTTCCGATCGCCCTTTGGAAACCTTCGGTCGCACCCATGTTTATTGAGCTTTAGCGGAAGTTTTTTAGTTAGCGTACCTTTCGTCTTCCCTAAGCAATACCAAAACATCCTCAATGCAACCCATCCGCCAAGGAGGTTCCCTTTATGCAATGCACCCTCTGCCCGCGCGCCTGCCGCGCCGAGCGCAATGAATCCACGGGCAACGGCTTCTGCCAGCTGCCGACCACCATGCGCATCGCCCGAATCGCGCCGCACCTCTGGGAAGAACCGCCGATTTCCGGCAAGAACGGCACGGGCGCGGTGTTCTTCTCCGGCTGTACGCTCCGCTGCGCCTACTGCCAGAACGCTGACATCAGCCACCGCAACGCCGGACGCCCCTTCACGCCGCGCGAATTGGCGGATTCCCTGCGACGGCTGGAGGATATGGGGATGCACACCATCTCTTTCATCACCGCGACGCCTTATGTCCCGCAGATATTGGAGACGCTGGATATTTACCGTCCGCATGTGCCGCTGGTGTGGAATACATCGGGGTATGAGACGGTCGAAACATTGCGGATGCTGGACGGCGTGATGGACGTGTATCTGCCCGACCTTAAGCACCGGAGCGAAAAGATGGGGCAGCTCTGCGCGAAAGCGTCGAACTATTTTGCCGCCACATCCGCCGCCATCACCGAGATGGTGCGCCAGACAGGAACGCCTGTCTACGATGAGAACGGCATCATGACGCGCGGCACACTCATCCGTCACCTGATTCTCCCCGGTCTGACGAGCGAAAGCTGTCAGCTGCTGGATTGGGTGAAGGAGAACCTGCCGGAGGGTGTGCCGGTCAGCCTGATGCGGCAGTACATCCCGTGCAACAACGTGTCGATTCCGGGCTTGACGCGGACGATTACGAACCGCGAATATATCCGCGTGCGCGACCATATGCTGGATTTGGGACTGGCGGGGTATTTGCAGGAGCCGGAAAGCGCATCGGAGGATTTTGTGCCCGTTTTCTGCAAGGACGAGAGCTTTGTGTGAAAAATGCGCCCTAAATGGAAGGAAAATGTTGCGCAGAGCCGCTAAAATGCTTGTATTCCGGGAGAAACTGTGGTATACTGACAAGTGTGAATCCATGAACCGCTGCCCTGGTTTTCAGGGAAGCGATTTTTCAGCCGGGTCTGTCCGGTGTTTCGGGTTGCAGAAAGAAGGGCTTGACATCTGAGAGTGGACATGGCTTGGCGGCATCGGGACAGTGTTACGGGCAGAGGTGTGCCCGCTGTGCTGTCGTGGTGCTGACGGGTGATGGGAGCCACTCTTTTTGATTGCCTGCACATTGCAGGCGAAAGTCCTCCGAAAAAACGAACCCGCAGTGAAAGAGGTGAGGAGTTATGGCGAAAGCGGAATTGACGACCGTTGTCACGCCCAAATGTCAGCGTCTGGCGGATGAAATGGGCTATGAACTGGTGGATGTGTGCCTTGATAAGGAGAACACGGGCAAGTTCCTGCGCATCTATGTTGATCGTCCCGAAGGCATGTCGCTGGATGACTGCGAACGGTATCACCGCGCCATTATGCCGCTGGTGGAATCATACGATTTCGATTTCCTCGAAGTATCCTCGCCGGGCATTGACCGTCCGCTGAAGAAGGATCGAGATTTTGAGCGCGCGCTTGGCGAAGAGGTGGAGGTTCACCTGTTCAAAGCCGTGGACGGTCAGAAGGTCTTTACGGGCATTCTGTCGGACTTTGACGCGCAGGACATGGTGCTGACCATCGCGGGCGAAGAGAAGCGTTTCGCGCGCAAAGCGGCTTCGCTGGTGAAGCCGGTGGTTGACATGGAAGGCGTCGAAGACGTCGATTTGGGCGAGGAATAACCCGGCAGGCCGATTCCCCGCAAGAAATCAATTTTCATCGGAAATGAAAACCATTGCGGAAGCAGCTTCCGCATCAGAAACAGCATAAATTATTGAAGGGTGACACAGGCATGAGAAAGACCAAGACAACTGCTGCGCCGAAGGCAGATCCACAGAACAAAGAACTCGTGGAAGCCATCCGCGCGCTGTGCCAAGAGAAGGATTTGAGCGAGGATATGCTTTTCGCCACGGTCGAGGATGCGCTGAAAAAGGCGTATGCCAAGAACCGCGCCAAGGGCGAGGCAGAACCCTCCGCCAACAACATTTCTGCGACCATTGACCGCGCGACGGGCGAAATTCATGTGTATACCCGCCGCCTGATTGTGGAAGAGGTGGAGAAGCCCGCCGACCAGATTTCGCTGGAGGAAGCCCGCGCGATTAAGGACTCCTACCAGATGGGCGACATTGTGGAGACGGACGTGACGCCGCGCAATTTCCTGCGCGTCGCCGCGCAGACCGCCAAGGGCGTCATTATGCAGCGCCTGCGCGACGCAGAACGCGGCAGAGTGTACGAAGAGTACGCTGACAAGGAAAACGAAATCCTGACGGCCGTTGTTACGCGCGTGGATGACAAGGGTGCTGTGGTGGAGCTGATGGGCCGCACCGAGGGCTACCTCGAACGCGATCAGATGATTCCCGGCGAAGTCATCAACATGGGTGACCACCTGAAAGTCTATGTGCTGGAAGTGCAGCGCGGCGACGACATGACCCGCCGCGGCCCGCAGGTGCGCGTCAGCCGTACGCATCCGAATCTGGTCAAGCGCTTGTTTGAGATGGAAGTGCCGGAAATCGCTGGCGGCAAGGTGCTGATTAAGGGCATCGCCCGTGAAGCAGGCAGCCGCACGAAGATGGCGGTGCATTCCACTGAGGTGCTGATTGACCCGGTGGGCGCGTGCGTCGGTCAGCGCGGCGACCGCGTGACCCGTGTGGTGGATGAACTGCGCGGCGAAAAGATTGACATCATCAAGTGGAGCGAGAATCCGGCGGAATTCATTGCCAACGCGCTGAATCCGGCGAACGTCCGCGAAGTATACACCGAGGCGAGCGGTCAGCGCTCCTGCATCGTTGTCGTGCCGGACAATCAGCTGTCCCTGGCCATCGGCAAGGAAGGTCAGAATGCGCGTCTGGCGGCAAAGCTGACGGGCTGGAAGATTGACATCAAGAGTCAGAGCCAGTACGCCGAGCAGATGGCGGCGGCCGTCCCGCAGGTGGAGGATGAAGAACAGTCGGCGCAGGAGCTGCCGGAGGATTTCCAGCCCTATGAGGGTGTGGAAGCGCCGGAAACGCCCGCCGACGGGGACGACACGCTGTAAGTCGTTCCGGGGATAATTAGGGCACCACCGCACAATTCGGCGGCGCGTCTGGCGATGTCTTTTCCGCCATCTGCGGCATGCAAATTTCTCGATTTACATCCAGTAAACCTTCGAAATTTGCATTTGCATCTGACGAAAAATCCATTCGCCAGCCGACCACCTCATTTGCGCGGTGTTACCTTAGGGAGCAGCAGGAAACGAGATTCGGCGGTTGACCCAAGCGGCAATCGCCAAAAGGAGCCTTGATGAAGCCGAAGAAAATCCCGATGCGCATGTGCGTCGGATGCCGGGAGAGCAAGCCTAAACGCGAACTCATCCGCGTTGTCCGCGCACCGGACGGCACCGTGTCCATGGATCCGGGCGGCAAAAAGCCCGGCAGAGGCGCGTATGTATGCCGACAGGAAAGCTGCCTGATGCGCGCCATCCGGCAGAAACAGCTGGAACGTCAGCTGGAAGTGCAGCTCACTGACGACGTGGCGGAAGCCCTGCGGCAGGAGTTGGCGCAGCTGTCCCAATCCCAGACAGAAGCGGAGGAAAACTGACGCCAATGGATAGGGAAACGAAACTGCGCGGGCTGATGGGACTGTGCGTTCGCGCACGACAGGCGACCTTCGGTGAAGATGGCTGCCTGAAAAGCATTCGTGGCGGAGGATGCGCCGTGCTGCTGCTGGACAGCGGCGCGTCAAAAGCCACTCAGGATAAATACCGCGGTGTCTGCGACAATGCAGGGGTGCAGATGGCGCTGCTGCCGCGGGGACTGCTTCAGGATGCAACCGGGCGGTCGGGCGTGGCAATGGCCGTCGCGCCGGGCGGGCTGGCAGAGCAGATCAGGCAGAACCTTCCCGTTGAAGGCAAAGAAGAGCACGGGCAACAGATGAAATCGGAAAATCATGGCGGGGGTGCAAGCGTCGAATGACGAAAGTGAAGCTGAAGGATGCCATCAAGGATTTAACCACGGACGCGGCGAAGGTGCGCGATGACGCATCCCGCGTGCGTCAGAGCGCAGACGGACTGGCAAAGTCTCTCCGTGCGCTGGAGAACGGATTTATCAAGTCATTGAATGCGAAAGCGGAGCAGGAAAAGCGCGCCGAGGAGGAGAAGCGTCTCTCTGACCACTCCAAGGCGTATGTCATGCTCGACGTGGATGAGCAGGCAGCGGTGAATGCGGCGCGGCAGGAAGCGGAAAAGGCGGAAAGGGCGGAAAAGCAGGAAGCTAAGTCTGCCCCGAAGCAGGAAGCGAAGGCGGAAGCGCCCAAGAGCGAGCAGAAGCCCGCGCCGAAGGCGGAAGCCAAGCCCGAAGTGAAGGCAGAAGCGCCCAAGAGCGAGCAGAAGCCCGCGCCGAAGGCGGAAGCCAAGCCCGAAGTGAAGGCAGAAGCGCCCAAGAGCGAGCAGAAGCCCGCGCCGAAGGCGGAAGCCAAGCCCGAAGCGAAGGCGGAAGCGCCCAAGAGCGAGCAGAAGCCCGCTCCGAAGGTAGAACCCAAGCCCGAAGCGAAGGCGGAAGCGCCCAAGAGCGAGCAGAAGCCCGAAACCAAGGCAGAAACCAAGCCCGAAGCGCCCAAGAAGCCCGCGATTGGTCAGATTATCTCCCGGCCGGGTCAGGCGCTGCCGCCCAAGCCGGTCGGATTGGCACCGAATGTCATCCGTCCGCCGCGGCCGCAGCAGCCCCGTCCGCAGGGACAGCAGGGGGCGCAGGGCAACCGCCCGCAGCAGGGACAGCCTCGTCCGGGCGGAAATGGTGCGTTTATCGCGCGTCCGCAGCAGGGGCAGCCTCGTCCGGGCGGAAACGGCGCGTTTGTGGCGCGTCCGCAGCAAGGGCAGCAGAATCGCCCCGGCAATGGCTCGTTCCAGCCTCGTCCGGGTGGAAACGGCGCGTTTGTGGCGCGTCCGCAGGGCGCTCGTCCGCAAGGGGGCGCTGGCTTCCAGGCGCGTCCGCAGGGCGGCGTGGGTCGTCCGGCAGGCACGGGCATGAATCGCCCGAAGCCGGCTGTGCCGGATATGGCGCCCGCAATGGGCAAGGAGCGCGTCTCCAACTACGACCCGAACAAGAAAAACTACGTCCGTCAGCATGACCCGGAGCATGTGGCGCGCAACCGCAAGCAGCTCAGCCGCGATGCGGGTTACAGCGGATATGATGACGACGTGGTGCGCGGCGGCAAGCGCAGCCGCATGAAAAAGCCGTCCGCACAGCAGATGATGGCGCCGATTAAGATCGAACACGCCTACATGAGCGGCGATACGATTGTCGTGCGCGACCTGTGCGAAAAGATCGGCAAGACCAGCGCAGAGATTATCAAGAAGCTCTTCCTGCTGGGCAACATGGCGACCATCAACAGCGAGATTGACTTCGATACCGCGTCGCTTGTCTGCGCGGATTTTGACATCACGCTGGAAAAGAAGCCGGAAGTGACCGCGGAGGATCAGCTGACCGCCGAAAACTTCGACGACAGCGAGGAGAACCTCCAGCCGCGTCCGCCGGTTGTGACCATCATGGGTCACGTCGACCATGGCAAGACGTCCCTGCTGGACTACATCCGCAATAGCCGCGTCACGGCGGGCGAAGCGGGCGGCATCACCCAGCATATCGGCGCATACACGGTCAAGATGAACGGCCGCGATATCACGTTCCTCGATACCCCCGGTCACGAAGCCTTCACGGCGATGCGTGCCCGCGGCGCACAGGCGACGGATATTGCGATTCTGGTTGTCGCGGCGGACGACTCGGTCATGCCGCAGACCATTGAAGCCATCAACCACGCGAAGGCGGCGAATGTGCCGATTATCGTGGCGATTAACAAGATGGATAAGCCGGAAGCCGATCCGGAGCGCGTCAAGACCGACCTGACGAAGTACGGCATCGTCTGCGAGGACTGGGGCGGCGACACGATTATGTGCCCCGTTTCCGCTAAGACCGGCGAGGGCGTCGATGAACTGCTCGAAATGATTCTGCTGCAGGCGGATACGATGGAACTGCGCGCAAACCCGAACCGTCTGGGTCGCGGCGTTATCATCGAGGCGAAGCTGGACAAGGCGCGCGGCCCGCTGGCGACTGTGCTGATGCAGAACGGTACGCTGCATGTGGGCGACAACATCATTGCGGGTCTGGCGAGCGGCCGTGTCCGTGCGCTGATTAACGACCGCGGTGAGAAGGTCAAGGAAGCCGGTCCGTCCACCCCTGTGGAAATCATGGGCTTCGATGAAGTGCCGTCTGCGGGCGACGAGATGCAGGCTGTCGGCGACGATCGTCTGTCCCGTCAGGTCGCGGAGGAACGCAAGGCGAAGGTCAAGGCATCCCGCGAGGCGACGATGGCGAAGGTTAGCTTGGAGAACATGTTCTCGAACATGGAATCCGGCAAGCAGACGACATTGAACCTGATTATCAAGGCGGACGTGCAAGGCTCTGTCGAAGCTGTCAAGCAGGCAATGGAGAAGCTGAGCAGCGACGAAGTGAAGGTGCATGTGCTGCATAGCGCGGCGGGCGCCATCACCAAGGACGACGTGAACCTTGCCAGCGCGTTCAACGCAATCATCATCGGCTTCAACATCCGCCCGGATGCGTCCGCGCGGGAAGCGGCGGAGCGCGAAAAGGTGGATGTGCGCCTGTACACCGTCATCTACAAGGCGATTGAGGACATGGAGCTGGCCATGAAGGGTCTGCTTGCGCCGGAGTACCGCGAGGTGCTGCTGGGCCATGCCGAGGTGCGCAATGTGTTCAAGATTACGGGCGCGGGCGTTATCGCCGGCTGCTACGTGACCGACGGCAAGGTGCAGCGCAATGCGCAGGTTCGCCTGCTGCGCGACAATGTTGTCGTGTTTGAGGGCAAACTGAGCAGCCTGAAGCACTACAAGGAAGACGTCAAGGAAATGGCGGCTGGCTTCGAGTGCGGCATGAGTCTGGAAGGGCACAACGACATCAAGGAAGGCGATGTCGTCGAGTGCTTCATCATGGAGGAAATCCCGCGCTAAGGAATCCTTAATTCCCCTTGCGCAACGCAGGAGGCAGGGCAAAGTCAGTTCCATTTGGCTTTCCCTGCCCCTTTTTTCAAACATCCGCAAATCCATTGCGGCAGGGCATGATTGCGTCGGCAGATGCGCAAACTAATGTTGCGATAAAAGTCAAGCCGCATGGGTGAGCGCTGCGAAGGAGTGTCGGGGGCGACCGCAAAGCCCCCGACTCGCGCCCGCAGGCGCGAAATCCCTGCTTGCGGAAACAAGCAGCCATGTCTGAAAGACAAGCAGTTCGGTCGCGCTATCTGCGCGACACAGCATAAACGTTGAAAAGAGCAGCTTGGGGGGCGCTTCTGAGGAAGCGCAAAGTTTGGGCGCGGGACGCTTCGTTGCCGCGACTTTGCTTGACTTCTCCCTTTGAATAGGTTTGACGAGGAACAGTTGGGGCGTTGCCCCAAACCCCACAAGGGACGCTGTCCCTTGACCCTGCGAAGGGGCAAAGCCCCTCTCGACACCCATTGACCGGCAGAGCGGCTTGAGCGCGCTAAATCAACAAGTCTTTTCCGAAAGTTTTTCTTTTCCCTATCCCTACCTTTAGGAGGAAATCATGAGCTATCAGCGTATTGAACGCATTTCCGAGGAAGTCCGCCGCGAGGTGGATCGCATCATCCGCGACGAGGTCAGCGACCCCCGCGTGACCGGCACATTCTCCATCACCCGCGCAGAAGTCACCCGCGACCTCCGCTATGCCAAAATTTATGTCTCTGTGCTGGAGGACGATAAGCGCGAGCCGCTGATGAAGGCGCTGAGGAGCGCGGCGGGCTTTGTCCGCCACGAGCTTGGCAAGCAGATGGTCATCCGCTATGCGCCGGAAATCCAGTTCGTCAGTGACCAGAATATCGCCTATGGCGTGCATATCGCGCAGGTGCTGGCGCAGGCGCAGAAGAACCAGAGCGAAAATCAGCCGGAAGCGGCGGCCAACGAGGAAGAACCCGAAGCATGAATGGCTTTCTGAATATCCTCAAACCGCCGGGAATGACCAGCGCCGCCGTCGTGGGGTATGTCCGCCGCATGACGGGCGAAAAGCGCGTCGGTCATGCCGGGACGCTTGACCCCGAAGCGGCGGGTGTGCTGCCCATCATGATTGGGCGGGCGGCGCGGCTGTTCGACTATCTGGTGGATAAGGAAAAAACGTATGTGGCGGAGTGTGCATTTGGCGCGGCGACGGATACGCAGGACGCGACGGGCAAAATCATCGCGACAGGGGAGAATTACCCTGATTTTTCCGCCGTGCAGGAAGCGGCGGAGCACCTTGTCGGCGATATTGAGCAGCGCCCCAGTATCTTCAGCGCCATCAAGCAGGACGGCAAGCCCCTCTACGAACGCGCCCGCGATGGCGAGAATGTCGAAGCCCCGGTGCGTATCGTGCATGTGGAATCCATCGAATTGCACGAGGAAACGCCCGACCACGGCGTTCGCATGACGATTCGCTGCGGGCGCGGGACGTACATCCGCTCTATCTGCGATGATTTGGGGAAGCTGACGGGCTGCCCGGCGCATATGCGTTTCCTGCTGCGCGCGCAGAGCGGCGTGTTCACGCTGGACAGCGCGATGACGATGGAGGAAGCAGCAGCGTATCAGGCGCAGGGGACGCTGCAAAGTCACCTGCTGCCGCTGGATTACGGCATCCAGCACATGCCGCGTGCGGATGCGCCGGAATGGCTGCGCAAGCAGGTGTGCAACGGCGTGAAGCTGCCCGCGAAGAAGCTGCCCGGCGTATTGGCGCTGCCGGAAGGGCAGGTCACACGCGTGTATCTGCGGGACGAATTCTGGGGGATGGCGGCGCGGGAAGGGGAATTCCTCGTCTGGAAATGCCTGCTCCCGCCGGAGAAGGAGGAGAACAATGCGAATCATCCGTGACCCGAAGCGCCTGAATCCCTGCGTGCTGGTGCTGGGGATGTTTGACGGCGTGCACCGCGGCCATCAGGCGCTGCTGATGCGCGGAGACGAGCTGGCGCAGGAGATGGTGTATCCGCTGGCGGTCTGCACCTTCCAGCCGCACCCGCTGCATGTGCTTGCGCCGGAGAAAGAACCGGTGATGCTGACGACGCTGCCGGAAAAAGCAGCGGTCATGCAGTCCTTCGGCGTGGACGGGCTGTGCGTGACGACGTTTACACGGGCACGCGCCAATCAGTCGCCGGAGGACTTTATGGCGGAACTGGTGGAGGTGTACGCACCGGTTGTAATTGTGTGCGGTTTTAATTTCACCTTCGGCGCGGGCGGCAAGGGCAATGGACAGATGCTCAAGGAGTACGGCAAGAAGCACGGTTTCCGCACGGTGATTGTGCCGGAAGTGGTGATTGACGGCGAAACGGTATCTTCCACGCGCATCCGCCGCTTGCTTGCGCAGGGCGATATGCACGAGGTCAACAACCTGCTCGGACGCGGCTACAGCATTGCGGGGCGCGTCGAAGAGGGCAAGCAGGTCGGGCGCACCATCGGCTTCCCGACGGCGAACATCACCATTCCGCCGCACAAGGCGCTGCCCGCGTTCGGCGTGTATGCCTGTTATCTGGAGACGAGCGGCGGCATTTTCCCGGCGGTGGTGAACGTCGGGCGGCATCCAACGCTGCCGGAGGGGCACGTCACGGTGGAAGCGCATGTGCTGGATGAGTTCCTCTCGCTGTACGGGCGGAACGTCCGGCTGACGTTCCTGAAATTCATGCGCCCGGAGCAGAAGTTCGACAGCATCGAGGCGCTGCGTGCGCAGATTGCGCACGATGCGGATGACTGCCGAGCCTATTTCGCGCAATTGCAATAAACAAATCACCCGTGCGGGGGCAAAAAAGCCGATGCATGGGTGATTTTTGTATGGTGGAGTCAATACGGACTTCGTCTGCTTTTACCACCAGCAGGCGGAAAAGCCATCGCCCGACGCGCCGCCGAAGTGTGCGGTGTTGCCTCAATTGCAAAAATACTTATCCGCATACGCCAGCGACTTATCCAGAAATTCTTGCAGTTTGTCCAAATCATTATACATTCCGTGGTTGGAGTTCGGGAACTCGATATAATCATACGGAACATGGTGCGCTTCGTAGGCATCCAGCAGATAAAACTTTTGACTCAGCGGGACACAGTGGTCAATCAGACCGTAGCCAATCAACGAAGGAACAGAATCATCCTGCACGAGACATGCAGGTGAAATATTGCGTATTTCCTGACTGTAATCGTCCAACGTTTTGCCAGTCATCATTTCACAAAACTCGGTTTCTGTGTTGAGTTTGTCCACTCGCATTAGCAGCGACCATTCAGATGGATCAAAATAAGTCGGAGCGGCCATTTGGAAGACAAACTTGACCGGGATTGCAGAATTTCCGTTATAAGCAAGATTCATTGCGAGCGTCCCACCTGCAGATGCACCGCAGGGAGCCATTCCAGCAATCCGATAGCCTAAATCTTCTGCTTTTTGCTTGATGGCGCTGACAGCTGCCTCTATTTCCTGGTTCATTCGATAAATGGAAGCGTCCTGCCCATGTGTCTGCAAGGTGTAATCTACAGTTGCAGTGATATACCCTTTTGATGCAAAGAATTTACACCAAGCATCGCCGTCCTCTTTGGCGCCAGAATTGAAACTCCCGCCATGGATGAATAAAATTAGATACTGATCTTCCGACGGATGCAAGCCGGTGGGGACATACAAATCATATTGATGCCCATTGTCATTTTCATAAGGCAAATCCTTGTAAATAGTCCCCAGTGACTCGTTCCACTGCACATGAAGCAGCCGCTCAGGGGCGCTGCCCAGCAGCGCAATTCGAACTATGGCGCTGACGAGAAATGCCACGACAAATGCGACACAGAAAATAAATATTTTTGTTTTTCTCTTCATATCAGATTGTCCAGCAGCAGTTTCCCGCTGATGCCTCCCAGTAAAATGGCGATTGCTACGACTGCCAACAAAATCAGAATGTCTTTTCTGTGCATGATGAATACCTCAATGATTGCTTTTTGAAAAAGAGAAGATCCAAGCAGCCTCGTGCCGCTTTTCCGTTTTTCAGACAAGGACGCGCTGCTGATTATTGTGATGACCGACTGAAAATAGGCAGTCTGCTTCACCCCTCCAGTGCCGTTCGCAGACAAATCTCCAGCCCTTTCGCCGCATCATCAGCGGAAACGACATCCTCCGTCGGAACATGCACGAACACGCCCTCGCCGCCGACGGTCAGCCCACGGTCAAGCAGCGCAAAATACAGGTCGTTGCACACATATGCCCCAGCGGTCAGGCTCAAATCAGCAGGAAGCCCGGCGGACTTCATGGCGTCCACCATGCGCAGGACGTTCAGGCGCGTCATGTGCGCATCGGGACGCTTCGGGTCAATCTTTTCGCCGGCGTACAGCACATCCGCATTATCCGCAATCGTGGCGCGGCGGTAGTTTACCGCAATCAGCTCCGGCGTGATGGCCTTGCGTCCGCCCGCAACGCCGCAGCAGAGCGTGACTGCCGGGCGAATCCGCCGCATCATCTCCACCAGCAAATCGCCCGCCTGACCGTAGCAGACCGGCAACCGCATCTGGTATACGGCGTGCCCCGCAATCGTCTCCGGCAAAAGCGAAACTGCCTCCCATGAGGCATTGCGGCTGCTGCCGCCGAACGGTTCAAAGCCTGTGACAAGAATCGACATAACGCATCCCCTCCGCCCCTTATCATACCCCGCAATCGCCCGCAAGTCAATACTTGCCCCGTGCCGTCAAGTGTGTTATAATATAAGAGATATGCGCAAAGGAGGATTTCCCTATGCTGAAAAAAATCGCGTCCTTCACCATCAATCATGATACGCTCACGCCCGGCATGTATGTTTCCCGCATCGACGGCGACTGCGTGACCTACGATCTTCGGCTGAAATTCCCCAATCAGGGGGATTATGTGGCGCAGCCCGCCCTGCATACGCTCGAACACCTGATTGCGACGTTCGTGCGCTCTTCTACCGCATCGGAGCAGGTGGTGTATTTCGGGCCGATGGGCTGCCGGACGGGGTTCTATCTCATCCTCCGCGACAGCATGAGCAAGGCGGACGCTTTGCAGCTTGTGCGCGACGCATTCCGTTTCGCGGCGGACTTTGAGGGCGAAATTCCCGGCGCGAAGAAAATCGAGTGCGGGAATTATCTGGAGCATGATTTGACCGGCGCAAAGCAGGAAGCAGCGGCGTACTGCGGCGTGCTGTCCCGCTGTTCTGAAGCGACCATGGTTTATCCGGACTAAGGCAGGAGGCCGCGCATGAAGAAAATTGCAATGTTGGGCGACCTGCACGGCAACTTGACGGCGACGCTGGCAATGGAAAAGGCGCTGAAGGATTATCACGTTGATGAAATCTGGTTTCTGGGCGACGCGGTGGGCAAAGGACCGCAGTCGCGCGAAACATGCGACTGGGTGCGGGCAAACTGCACCCGCTTCGTCGGTGGCAACTGGGATTATGGCATCGGCGGCAAGCGCTTCGCCGCGGATAACTATTTCTGGGATCAGCTGGGCGAAGAGCGCATGAACTGGCTGAACACGCTTCCGCTGGACATGGACGAGTGGATTAGCGGCACGCATTTTCGCTTTTTCCACGGCCGCCCTGTGACGGACTTGATGCTTGTGCAGCACGACAAGAGTGTTCTGGCACAGCCTTTCACAGCGAATGGCAAAGTTTACGGCGGCGTAGTTTTTGCTGACAGTCACCGTCCGTTCCTGCGGACGCTGGATGTGGGCTACATCGTCAACACGGGCAGCGTCGGCAACAGCATGGGTGTCCCGAAAGCCCACGCGGTGATTGTCGAGGGGGATTTTGGCTCGCGTGAACCGGGTGTTCTGCTGATGTCGGTGATTTCTGTGCCATATGATAATGAAGCCGCGGCAGAGGTTGCACGCAGGGATGCGCACCTCCCGCACCGGGAGGCGTACATTCGGGAAATCCTCACGGGGATTTATTCGCGGTGATGCTGGCGCTCCCCAGCACCCCTTGCGGGGGCATTTCCCCCATGCTAATTGATTTTGTTGTTGCAGAGGCGAAACCCCTGCGCAACACGCGAAAGCAGTATGAAAATGCGCGCAACTCAATCGCGCGAAAGGGAGTCCAGAGGGTCGAAGACCCTTTGGCGGAGTCCAGAGGCAGCGCCTCTGGTGAAACGAGGTGAATCAAAGAATGTTGATTGCTTGTGAAGATAAGAAGATGGAACTCGAACAGGGCATGACCGTTGAACAGTGCCTGATAAAGCTTGGTGTCAGCCGCGAAGGCGTGCTGGCCGTCCAGCAGGGCGGACGTGTGCTGGAAATGAACGCACCCGTCACCCAACCGGGGCTGCTTCACCTGCTCACCATGCATACGGAGGAAGGTCGGCGCATCTATGAGCGCTCGGTGCGCTTCCTCCTGCTTGCGGCGACGAACCGCGTCCTGCCCGGTCAGCGCGTCCGCATTGAGTATAGCGTCAGCGGGGGCGTGCTGCTGCGAATGCCCGGTCACGCCATCACGGAGGAGGAGACGCGCGCCATCGCCCGGCAGATGCACGCTTTCGCGGCGCAGAATCTGCCATTTGAGAAGAAAGAATGGACGCTCGACGACGCCATTGCCTACTTCGACGCGCAGGGACAGGCGGATAAAGTCGCACTGCTCTCCCGCCGCACAACGCCGTTCTTCCATATGTACGGGCTGGACGGCATGTGGGAATATTTCTACGGCGCAATGGCGACGCGCACGGGCATGACGCAGGTCTTTGAACTCACCTGGCTGCCCGACCGCGGCATCGTTCTGCGTCTGCCGGCAGCCAATCACCCAGAGAAAGCTGCGCCGTATGTGCATCGCGCGGGGCATCTGGCAGTGTTTGACCAATCGACGCGGTGGTGCGCGCTGCTGGGCGTCAACAACGCCGCCGACGTCGCGGAGATGATGGAGGGACACCGCTTCCGCCACTTCATCCGCCTGAATGAAGCGCTGCACGACAAGGCGATTGCCGACATCGCGGCGGATATTGCCATCCAGCACAAGAAAATCGTGCTGGTTGCCGGGCCGTCTTCGTCCGGCAAGACGACGTTCGCCCAGCGATTGGCACTCCACCTGAACGTTATCGGGCTTCAGCCGCTGGTGATTTCGCTGGATAACTACTATCTTGACCGCGACAGCATCCCGCTGCAAGAGGACGGCACGCTCGACCTCGAAGCCATCAGCACGCTGGATGTGCCGCTCTTCCGCCAGCATTTGGCGGAATTGCTGGATGGGCGCGAGGTCCTGCTGCCAACGTTCTCCTTCAAACTCGGCAAGCGCAATCCGGGCGGCACGCCAGTTCGCCTGCGGGAAGGGCAAGTGATGGTTATCGAGGGCATCCACGGGCTGAATCCGGCGCTGTCCGAGGGGCTGCACACGGAAGCCATCTACCGCGTGTTCGTCAGCGCCCTGACATGCTTGAACCTTGACGACCACAACCGCATCCGCACGACGGATGTCCGTCTGCTGCGCCGCATCGTGCGCGACATGCAGTTCCGCGCGACGCCGCCGAACAACACGCTTTCGATGTGGCCCAGTGTCCGCCACGGCGAAGAAACGTGGATTTTCCCCTATCAGGAGAATGCCGACCGCATGTTCAACACCGCCCTGCACTACGAGCTGCCCGTCCTGCGCCACTATGCCTACGACCTCTTGAAGGCGATTCCGCCGGAGAATGAGAACTATCTGGCTGCGCGCCGGCTGATTAAGACGCTGAACTACTTCCCGGATATTGACGAGGGCGTGCTGGCGGAAATCCCCCCGCTGAGCCTGCTGCGTGAGTTCATCGGCGGCTGCACGATTGAGGAAGCGTAAGCCGCTTTGCTTGAAGCCTCAAAATTGGCGATTCTCCCTGCAACGATAAAGTGTTACCGAATTGAAAAACAAGATTGCTTCGCTTGATGAAAGCGCAAAGCTGTGGTATAATAACGGCAGACGGAAGGAGGCTGATATTCCGTGTTCCAGATTGGAAACGAACGGGTTGCATTGGTGACGGATACGTCCTGCGATCTGTCGGATGAACAGCTCAGTCAATATGATATTCGCACCGTTGCGCTGCGTGTAGCGACCAGTCAGGGGGAGTTCCGCGACCGGCTCGAAATCACGCAGGAGCAGCTTTATGATTTGCTTCAGCGGGAAGTGCCGAAAACATCCCTGCCGCTGCCGGAGGATGTCAGCAACCTCTACCGCACCCTGCACGACGAGGGCGCAACGAGCATCCTGCACCTGTCCATCAGCGGCAGCCTGTCCGGAACGTTCAACATGGTCTCCCTGCTTGCGGAGGATTTTGAGGACATGAAAATTCATGTTTTCGACTCCAAAACGCTCTCCTGCGGTCTGGGGCTGCTGGTGCTGGAAGCGGCGGAATCGTTGCAAAACGGCATGTCGGTGGAGGATACCATCGCGCTGCTGGAAAAACGCCGCGAACATCAGCTGGGCGCATTCGTCATCCGAACGCTCGAATTCCTGCGCAAGGGCGGGCGCATCGGGCGCGTTGAGGGCGCAATCGGCTCGCTGCTGCAAATCAAGCCGGTTATCTATGTGAACGACGAAGGTGTTTACAACACGTTGTGCAAGGCACGCGGCTTCTCCAACGCGCTGACGGCGATGATGGACGAGATCATCCGCCGCTATCAGGGTCACAAGGTGCGTCTGGCGGTGGTGCATGGCGCGGCATATGACGATGCCGTGAAACTCCGCGACCGCCTGATGGAACGGCTCGACGTGGTATCGAGCTTCATCAGCCCGGTCAGTCCCGCACTGGCGATTCACACCGGGCCGGGGCTGCTTGGCGCGATTGTACAGCTGGCGGAATAAAGGAAAAATGCATCAATTGCATATCTCGGCGGCTCTGCTGATTTTCGGAAAGAAAAGTCGGCAGAGCCGCTTTCTTTTGAAAAATCTTCGCGCTATAATACGCCTTCACCCCACGACGGAAGGCGTGGAAATTCCGATGGGCGGGCGACGGAAGTGCGGAAACCCGAAGAAAAAGTCTGCTTTTTGATGCGCTGATTCCACCTGTAATTCACCCGGCATGTAATATCCCCCTGAAATACACGATTGCCTATGTAATGTTTTGTAAATTGCAACTTCTTTTGTGTTTTCTCTGTATTTTTGCGCGGAATGTGTCGAAAGATAACACATGCTACTTTTCTTTTCCTGCAAAATGTGCTAAAATAGGCATACGAGAACTTCCAGTGGTGCAGTTTAGGCGTCAGGATGCAGCGCTGGAAGGCCGTTTTTCAATCATGGTATGCGTGAAGGGTATCGTGTATTGATTATAATAACCATTTTCTGACACTGACGCTTTGCTAAGGAGGTTTTTCCTGTGGATGATGCGAAATACCCTGCTTTTGATACCAAACCCTACCGAATCGTGAAGAGCCGCAGTGAGGCAAGCGTGCCCGTGAACGTCGCGCCGACGTACTACATCGTGGCTTCTGATTTACAGGGCTTTCCCCTACAGCAGGCGATTCCGCTCGTCCAGATGTCCACCAACGCTCAGCTTGCCCCTCGCCCGCCCGAAAATCAACTGCCGCCGCTGCCTGTGCCGAGGCCGGGTACGCCGATGCGGTGGTATATCGCCAGCCTGCTGCGGTGTCTGGGTGTTCCGGCGCGGCTGTCGGGGTTTAACTATCTGGTGGAAACGCTGCTGCTGCTGGTGAATCGCCCGTTTGAGACGCGAATGGTGACGGGCGAGGTGTACCCGGTGGTCGCGAAGCAGTGCAACACCACGCCCATCGGGGTGGATCAGGCGATTCGCACGGCGGTCAACCAGACCTGGCAGGAGCAGAACATACCTGTGTACTGCGCGTTGATGGGGCGGAGTCCCGCGCCGCACGAGCCGCGCCCGACGAGCTGCGAGTTTCTGGCGAATGTGCTGATGTATGTGAGGATTCAGATGGCGGAGTGCCATTACTGATAGGGAACTGACGGCGAATAGAAGAAAGACTGTCTGCGCGGAGCGGGCAGTCTTTTTGATCCTCCGCGGAAGGATTGGGGGACAAGACGCGGCAGAGCGACGTGAACGGCAGAAAAATTGCGCTGCTGCGAGGTGTTTCATTCGTGTTAGCCAAAATGCAAAGTTCGCGGCGCATTGTGGCGCATTCTTATCTGGAAATAGTATAAGCGAGCAATTGCAAACACCTGCTTCCTGACGATGCGTGAGGGGGCAGGCGTTTTTGCGTGTCGCGGGCAGAACGAAAACCATTTTCGGAAACGCTGGATGATTTTCGCAAATTTACAAGCTGAAGCACTTGACATATATCAAGCGTTACGCTATACTACAAGTGAAATGATGCTTGCGGTCAATAAAATGCCATTGGCACCATCAAAGTTATGCCTCTTACGAGGGGAGGATTGGGCGGCATAACGAAGGCAACGTTTTCTTTACGACCGACATGAAAGGAAGGAAGCTACATGAAGAAGATTCTGGCGTACCTCTTGGTACTCGTTTCTTTGATGACGCTGTTCTGCGGAACGGCGGGTGCAGAAATCACCTTCTCGAACAGTTCTGCACAAGGTATTTACGTAGACGTTACGGTGACAAACCTTGACAATGGCGTGGTAAGCGTGGAAAAAAAGTGCGCTGCTACATGGCGAGTAACTGCAACATGCAGGTATGAGGGCAATAATCCGATTTATCCTGTTGCAGCATGGGCAAGCAATGTTACTCCTTCGGTGGGTGTTGCAGGAGGCTCAACGGCTCGCAATGGACAACCGCATGAAAGCACACGGACGTTTTACGAGGGCGGGAAACGGGCTATCGTTGAACATTATTATACTTGCCCGACGATTACTACTTATGCATCTGCGGCATCGAAACGAACTAATGAAGATGGAACCGTTCAATACTTCTATGGTAGCAAAACAAGCACAGTGACAAAAACGATTCAGACGATAATTAAATTCTATCGCCGCTAACAGTTAATTTGCCGCCCAATCCTCTGTTTCGTTTACTTGACAATTTGCGACACCAAAGGAGGTTTCCCCATGCGCCGATTGCTGATAATTCTGCTATGTCTGACGATGCTGATTCCTGCTCTGCCTGTTACGGCGGAAGAAGAGCCGCAACGATTGATTATAGCGGTTGATTCCGAAGAAAGTGCGCTGAACCTGTCCGTTGAAGAAGCGTTTTTTAAGGGAAATCAGAACGTGACGATCGAATATCGCCTATACAGTCCTAAACAGTTGAACAGTGTCCTGATGACCAATCAGGCGGATTTTGATATGGTTATTTCGGATTATGCAACGCTAATGGATGTGGCAGAAAAGGACTATTTGCTGCCGCTTGACCAGATTGGGCTGGAAACCTATCCGGAGAAACTGCTGAATGTGTCGGAATTGCTTACATACAACGGCAAACTGTTCGCACTGCCGATTAGCATTCGACAAGAAGCGTGGTTTTTTCACTATGAATTAAGTGTGCAAAACAATATTGAATATCCTGCAAAAGACGGCGTTTGGACTTGGGAGGACTATCTCGAATTTAGCAAGCAGTTTCCGATTACATTTGGTGAGAATGGCGAAAAGCACCTGTATATGATGACGGGAGCATCCCTTCTTGACTGCCCTTCTTTACAGAATATTCAGATAGACATGTTTCTGAATTACTTGAATTTATATCCGAACGAGATTGAACGCTTTTTCACGGAACATTTCTCCACGTTCCGTCAAGTGCTGAAATCGGATGCACTGATGCCGAAGGAACTCGATGAATCGGGAATTTTGCGTGAAAATCGGACAAATGATGTACTGATGGTGATAACAAGTGCAGATAATCCTATTGGCATGATGCAGAGTTTCATGGCGCGCGAAGGTTACTTAGGTACGCTGGCGCTGATGCATGACCCGAATTGGACATTTTCAGGTGGGCCTACGGAAGAAGAAATCGTGAATGAAATCCTGCCGACGCTGAACAGCTGGATGCTGCTGCCCGTGCCGGTGTTCGACAAGAACGATGTGCGTTATCTGGGCTACATGACCGCTTGCGGTATCATGAAGAACGCACCCCACAAGGAACTGGCGGCGAAATTCATCGAAGCAATGTACTCAGAAGAAGCACTGGACATGGGCGTCGTCATGGGGGAAACTGCGTTTATCGGACGCGAATGCCCCAGTCAGTTGATTCTTGACAAATACGCATATTACCCGGTTTTCATGGATGAAAACGGCACACAGGTCTACACAGTGGAGGCAGGGCGGTCGTTTGAGTATATTCCGTTTACGTCGATGTACGCGGAGCATATGTATTACGAAGCGCAAGAGTACCGTTCGCACCTTGCCGTCACCCGCTTCCATGCGCAGCGGGATTTCTACAACGCCGTCTGGAGCTACCTGCAAGAGTGGTACCTCGGTCACATCAGCGACGCGGAGCTTCAGGAGTCCGTGACGTACCTCGTGGAGATGGCATTGGAGGAGTGAGGACGCGAATGCATTCCTCGAAACACACAAAGCACTTTATCTACCCCCGGCGGGACGCATGGTTCCTCCTGCCGGGGTTCCTTGGGTTTGCGCTGTGGTATCTCGTGCCGTTTGGCATGTCGCTGACGGCATCGGTCATGGAGAACAGCGCAAACGCGCACTTTGCGGGGCTGGAAAATTACGCCGCCGTCATGCAGAGCAGCTACTTCCGCTTGGGCTTCGGCAATACCCTGCGTTTTTTTGCCGTGGCGGTGGCACTGTCCCTCGTCATCGGCTTTCTGCTGGCGAACATGATTTTCTGGCATTCACGTCGGCGGATTTCGTGGCTGACGCTCGTGCTGCTCATCCCGATTTTCCTGCCGACGGCGGCGATTGTCCCCCTCTGGAAGGTGATGATGGGCGGCAGCTCGTGGCTGGTGCGCACGCTGAAACCCCGCGACGCGGACTGGAAATACATCACCCTGCTCACGTTGTACCTGTGGAAGAACATCGGCGCGGTCAATCTCCTGTTCCTCATCGGCTTGCAGGGGATTGAACCGTCTGTTTTCGATGCCGCAAGCGTGGACGGAGCGTCGCACCGGACCATCGCCATCCGCATTGCCTTGCCGATGCTGTGCACCGTGACGCTGTTCGCCATCATCTATCTGGCGATGAACGGGATGCGCATCTTCCGCGAGTCGTATCTGCTCTACGGCATGTATCCGCCCAAACCACTCTACTTCATCCAGAACTATGTCAACAACCACTTCACAAAACTGGATTACGGCTTGCTGTCAGCGGGTTCGTCGCTCTTTGCGCTGGTGATGACGGGGCTGTTCCTGTGCATCTGGCTGTTCCTTCAGCGAAAGGAGGATGCCTGATGAAGCATGTGCGCCGGATTTGCGCGGTGCTGCTGGCGGCGGTGGTGCTGCTGCCCATCGTCCTTCTTTGCGTGCAGGCGTTCGTTCCGCCCTTCGATGCGCTGATGATTTCGACCGGCTCGGAGCCGCTGCGCCTGCTGCCCATCCAATTTTCCGCGGAACAGTGGCAGATGCTATTCAACCAGTCCGCCTATTGGCAGGCGTTCTGGAACAGCCTGATTTGGACGGTGGGGGCGTGCGTCGTGCAGGTCATTGTCGCATTCTTAGGCGGCTATGTGCTGGCGAAGTACCCGGCGCGGTGGTGCGTGGCGATTGCGGGCTTGTATACGCTGATGATGCTCATGCCCCCGCAGATGATGCTGCTGCCCATCTACCGCGTCGCCTATGTGAACAAGCTGCTCAATCACCCGATGCTGCTGTATGCGCCGATTGCGTTCGCACCGTTCGGAACGTTCTTTATGCGGCAATGGCTGCTGCGCTGGCCGGACGAGCTGACGGAGTACCTGCGCTTGGAGGGCGGGTCGAGTGTCAAGCTGCTGTGGTACTGCCTTGCGCCGTACGCCCTGCCGGGGATGCTGGCGCTGTTCGCACTGACGTTCACGGAGGGGTGGAATCAGGTGGAGCAGCCGCTGATGCTGGTGTCGGATTCGCTGCGGCAGCCGCTGTCCGCCTTGCTGAAAGACTTGTCAGCGGGAAACCCACAGATTGTGTTTGCCGCGTCCGTCGCGTCAATTTTGCCGATTGCGCTGGTGATGCTGGCAGTGCTGGTGCAGCAGGGAAGCAAGCGGAAAGCAGCTTGATTGCGTCCTGCGCAGAGAATCTTGCCTCCGCGGTGACTGATGCGTTCTGGCAGATGTGATTACGCTGGTTTGGTAAATCATGAACGATGCTTCAATTGAATGCGGACGATGGTCATCCCCAGAGCAAAATTCCCCCTTTGCTCTGGGGACTTATACTAATATTTAATTCCGATGATTTCGTGGCGGCTGACTTGCAAATCCGACCGAGTTGTGCTACTATTTTGTCAGATGTCCAGCCTCCCATTATCGTGCTGAAAAAGCTGCCCGTCACGGACGGCAACCTCGCGCAATCAATCAAGCGATTGATGCTATTTCCGGATTCGCCCGCGCTGTTTCTCTTCTGGCGTGCGAGCGCAGCACTGCGTTTTATTCACGTTAGCCAGAATGAGAAATTCGCTTCGCATCTCAGCACATTTTTGTCTGGAAATAGTATGTAGAACCAGCAATGCTGCTCACAACAAAGAAGGAGTATCCTATGCGTGAATACACCCCCGAACGGCTGCGCCACCTGACCCTGCTGGCGGAAAAATATCCTACTGCCTTGTCCGCGTACAGCGAAATCATCCGCTTGGAGGCGCTGCTCCGTTTGCCCAAGGGCACAGAGCATTTTATGAGCGACCTGCACGGCGAGCATGAAGCCTTCATCCATATTCTCAACAGCGCGTCGGGGGTCATCCGGGAGAAAATCGACCGCCTGCTGGGCGATACGACCCCGCCGGAGGAGCGCGCGGATTTGGCAACCCTTATCTACTATCCGCGGGAGAAGCTGCCGGAATTGAAAGCGCGTCAAAACGACCTCGACGGCTGGTATCAGCGGGTGCTGCTGCAGCTGATTGACCTCTGCCGGCTGGTGTCCAGCAAGCACACGCGGCGGCACGTGCGCGCCGTGATGCCCAAGGAGTGCGGCCACATTCTCGACGAGCTGCTCCACGCGCACTTCGAGGATCACGACAAGGAACAGTATTATGGCGAAATCATTGCGAGTATGCTGCGCTATGGGCTGGCGGATCAGTACATCATCGCCCTGTGCGAGGTGGTGAAGCGTCTGGCGGTTGACCGGCTGCACATTGTGGGCGACCTGTTCGACCGCGGCCCACGTCCGGATATGATTCTTGAACGCCTGTACCAGTACCACGATGTGGACTTCCAGTGGGGAAATCACGATGTGGTGTGGATGGGCGCGGCGGCGGGCAGCCCGCTGTGCATCCTGACGGTGCTGAAAACGACGCTGGCGTACAACAATGTGGATACGCTGGAGCGCGGCTACGGCATTCCGCTGCGCTGTCTGGAGCATTACGCGGAGGAATACTACGCCCAGAGTGACCTGACCCGCTGGATGCCGCACGCCGACCCGAACGCGACCGACGTCCGCCCGGCGAACCTCGCGCGCGTCGCCCGGATGCATAAGGCGGTCACGGTGCTGATGCTGAAACTCGAAGCGGAGGTGATTGCCCGCAACCCCGATTTTGAGATGCAGGGGCGCGACTATCTGCGCCAAATCGACTATGACGCCGGAACGGTGCGCTGCGGGGGCAAGGTATATCCGCTGCTGGACTGCGATTTCCCGACCGTTGACCCGACTGCGCCGGAGCGCCTGCTGCCGCGCGAGGAAGACATTATCGCCCGGCTTGTACGCGATTTTAAGGGCAGCGAAAAGCTGCAAAAGCACGTCGAATTTCTCTTTTCACAAGGCTCGGTGTATAGCTGCGTGAACGGCAATCTGCTCTACCACGGCGCTGTGCCGATGGATGAAGACGGGCAGTTCACTGTTGTGCGCTTCTGGGACGCGGAGTACAGCGGCAAGCGGTGGTTCGACTGCTGTGACCGCTGTGCGCGCATGGGGTACTTTGCGCCGGAGGGCAGCTGGCAGCGGCAGGTCGGGCAGGATTTCCTGTGGTATCTGTGGTGTGGCGCGGTGTCGCCTATCTACGGGCGGAGCGCCATGACGACCTTCGAGCGGCTGTATATCGCTGATCCGGCGACACATGCGGAAATCAAAAATCCGTATTATCGGCTGATTAACGACCCGGCGAATGTCGAGCGCATTCTGGCGGAATTTGGGCTGACTGCGCCGAACAGCCACATCGTCAATGGGCATGTGCCGGTTCGGGCGATTGAGGGCGAGAAACCGGTCAAGGGCGGCGGCAAACTGATTGTCATCGACGGCGGATTTTGCAGCGCGTATCACCAGAAGACAGGCATCGCGGGCTACACGCTGGTCTACAACAGCCACGGCATGACGCTGCGGACGCATCAGCCGTTCGAGAGCATCGAAAAGGCGATTCACGAGGATGAGGACATTGAATCATCAAGCGAACGCATCTACACCGCGCCGCGCCGGATTCTGATTGGCGACACGGACGAGGGGCAGCGCAAGCGCACGGAAATCGACGATTTGGAGGCGCTGACGGAAGCGTATGGGAACGGTTTAATCCGCGAAAAAATGGAATAAACGCAAACGGCGCATCCTCCTGTTCGGAGCGGTGCGCCGCAATGCTTCCTATTATAATGTCAATTCTTCGCCGTCTTCCGTCAGCTTTTCCAGCACGCCGTTGTGCATCAGCCACGCTTCGCCGCACAGCATTTCATCGCCATCGCGCGAAAGAATATAGCTGCCGTCGGGCAGAATATAGAACGTATGCCCCGCGCTGTCGGCAGCGGTGATGTCCTCAAAGAGCCGCAAGCCGTCCAGCACGTTGTCTTTCACCTGATTGTAGTGCGGCAGGATGTTCCGCGTCGTCAGCCCCAAGCCGGGGATGAAACGCTGATAATCCGGGTCAACCGCTTCGCCGGGTTCTTCCGGCTGGGCATACACGGTGTCGGCGCAGTTCATACTGCCCGCGCTGATGCCGATGATGACGCCGTCAAAATCCGCCAGCAGGTTACGCAAATCCATCGACGCGAAAAAGGCGTTTTCGGTCGGTACATGCCCGCCGGAGAACAGAATCACGCCGCTTTGCGCGACAAGCTCCGCCGCATCATCGGCGTTCCGGCTGTCCAGCACGCACACATCCTCCAATTCGATTTCCGCCGCCGCGAAACAGCCCTCGAACGTCGCCGCCATTTCGTCATTGCCCGCGAAAGCATCCGGGTCGCTGGCGATAATGAGCAGCTGCGCGCCCGGCTCAACGCTGGCGCGGAGGTTCTCGACAAAGCCGTTGCGCGCGTCGAAAATACAGGGAAGATCAAGCCCTTCGGGAACGTTATTGTCGCAGGGACTGCTGGTCAAAAAGAGCGTCATGCGGGAAAATCCCCCTTCTATTAGTCGCTGAATTGCCAGAAGGATTCGACGCGGAAGACGGAAATTCCTGCTGAATCGCGCGGGCGGGGGCTATCGGCAGAAGAATTCTATTCGGTGGATGAAAAAATCCGCATTTCTTTCGCTTCGGGCGCAAAAAAGGCTTTTCATCCGCACAAATTTGTGATACAATGAAGATGGCTATGCACGCGCATGAGCCTACTTTGCCGTTTGCTGAAAATGGCAGGTGTGTTTTGACTGAATCCGTGCCGCGGATTTGGAAATAGAGAACCCACAGACACCGAAACAATTGGAGGAATTGATTCATGATTACTGCTGGCGATTTCAAAAAGGGCATTACCGTGGAATGGGACGGCGGCGTCTGGACCATCGTTGACTTCCAGCACGTCAAGCCCGGCAAGGGCGCGGCTTTTGTCCGCACCAAGATTAAGAACGTGATGACCGGCGCGGTGGTTGAGCGCTCCTTCAACCCCACCGACAAGATGCCCAAGGCTATCATCGAGACGAAGGAAATGCAGTACGTCTACAATGACGGCGAACTGTACTACTTCATGGACGTGGAAACCTACGACCAGATCCCGATGTCTTTGGACAAGGTGGAGGACGCCATCCCCTATGTCAAGGAAGGCACGAATGTGACCGTCCGCTTCTTCAAGGGTCAGCCCTTCTCCGTGGAAGCGCCGAACTTCGTTGTGCTGGAAGTGACCGACACCGAACCCGGCTTCAAGGGCGATACGGCTTCCAACACCTACAAGCCCGCGACGCTGGAAACCGGCTACTCCCTGCAGGTGCCGCTGTTCGTCAACACGGGCGACAAGATCCGTATTGACACCCGCACTGGCGAGTACATGGAGCGCGCGTAATTATCTGACTATAAGTTCAAACCGGCTCGGTGGACAGACTTCCTCCGAGCCGATTGTGATACAAACAAAACCATCATTAGGAGGGTTGGACATGAGCAAACTGACGGACAAAGTGAGCTACCTGAAGGGCCTTGCGGCGGGCATGAAGCTCAACATGGAGAAGGACAGCAACAAGCTGCTGCTGGAAATCCTCGGCGCGATGGGCGACATGGCGGAGGAAATGCAGCGCATGGACGAGGCGCACAGGGAGCTGCAGGACTATGTTGAGTCCATCGACGATGATTTGTCCGACCTGACGGAAACGCTCTTCAGCGACGAGGAAGAGGACGACGAAGATGCCGATGACGCAGACGAATGCGACTGCGAGGACTGCGCGGACGACACAGACGACGAGGATGATGCCGCCGAGGAGGAAAATCCCGACGACGACCTGATTGCCTACGCCTGCCCGAACTGCGGCGCTGAGCTGACTTTCCACGCCAACGACGTTGACTTTGACGAGAATACCCTCTGCCCGAACTGCCATCAGCCGATTTTCCCGGAAATCGACGAGGACAGCGAGGAAGAGACGGAAGAGTGATTTTCTAAATTAAGGCACCACCGCACAATTCGGCGGCGCGTCTGGCGATGTCTTTTCCGCCATCTGCGGCATACAAATTTCTCGATTTATCGCCAGTAAACCTTCGAAATTTGCATTTGCATCTGACGGAAAATCCATTCGCCAGCCGACCACCTCATTTGTGCGGTGTTACCTTAAAATTAAATGCAAAAACAGGAGCATGGATGCAAAACGCCCATGCCCCTGTTTTTGATTGCTAATACTATTTCCAGATGAAAATTCGCGGCGCATCTTGGCGCGGGTGAATCTGAAAATAGTATAAATTACGCGCGCAGATTCCCCTCATACGCCACCAGCACGCCGCCGACTTCCGCGTAGTACGAGCAAAGCCCGCGCAGTACGCCGATTTCAATCTCCGCGTTCGGAAATTTCTCCAGCAGCGCCGCTTTCAGCTCTTCTGCCGCGCTCTGGTTCATGCAGTGGTGGATGTACACCTTCGAGCCGTTCCAGCCCTGTTTCATCATGGCGCTCAGCATGTTCTGCATCGCCTTGTGGTCGCCGCGCGACTTTGACGCAATGACCAATTCGCCCTTGACGCCTGCTTTGCCAATCACGCGGATGCCCAGAATGCCGACAATCGCGCCTACTGCCGCACTTACGCGACCGTTCGCGACGAAATTGTGCACCGACGCGAGCGAAAAAATCAAATTCGCACGGTCACGGAAGGCAGTCACAGCGGCAACTGTGTCCTCGGAGGACAAGCCCTTGTGAACGCAGTCCGCCACCTTCTCCACCATTTGTGTGCAGCCCGGACCGGCGCTCAGGCTGTCAAACACATGCACCCGGCGCTCCGGATGCAGTTCCATGTATTCCTTCGCCGCCAGCATCGCCGCGTTGTAAGTGCCAGACATGGCGCTGGAAATCGTGACGCAATACACCGTATCCGCGTTGCCAAACGCCTTCAGCCAGCATTCCGTGTTCGGGCAGGAAGTCGTCGTCTTTCCCTTATAAGTGCGCAGAAAGGCGATCATGCCGTCAATATCGCAGTGCTCATCGTCCACAAAAACACGGTCGCCCGCATGAATCGTCAGCGGGACGGAGGCGAAGGGCAAATCGCCCAAGGTCAACAAATCCGCGGAGGAGTCCGCGACAATCTTCGTCGTCATCATCAATACCCTCTATCAAGAGAAATCAGCCGCATTAGGATTCCAATATGCATATTAGCAGTTTTTCAGAAACTTGTCAAGAGGTCTGGAACTTTTTCTTGACGTTTTGAATAACTTGTGATATGATAAAACAAAAGGGGATGAGCGTGTGATTGCGCAGATTAGCGAGTTCCGAATGCCGCGTTACCGGGAAATTCCGGATGTGGGGCTGTATCTCGACCAGACAGTGAAGTACATGAACCGCTATTTGGCGCCATTGGGCTGCATGGAAATTACCACGTCGATGGTGAGCAACTACGTCAAGAAGGGGTATATCAGCAATCCGGTGCGCAAGCAGTACAGCGCGGAGCAGATTGCGTACCTGCTGTTTATTGCCGTGGCTAAGTCGGCACTGTCGATGGATAACATTACGCGGTTGTTTCAAATGCAGAGAAAGATGTATACGGTGCAGCAAGCATATGATTACTTCTGTGATTCGCTGGAATCGACACTGCAGTACACGTTCGGGCTGACGGATACGATGGAGCGCTTCAACCCCGCGGACATGCCGGAGCGAATGATGCTGCGCGCGACGATTATCGCGGTGACGCACATCATCTATCTGTCAAGCCAGTTTGACGCGATGCAGGGGCAGGGAACGCTGCCGGCGAACGGACATCTGGCCCTGCCGGAAGAATGACATATTATGATACGATTTTCTGCATTCATCTGTGCTGCTTGTTTGCGAGTTTAGGCGAATTCTCATTTGGAAATAGTATCAAAGAAGCGATTGCATTCGTGCAGTCGCTTTTTTCGGTGCGAACAGCTAACATGTTAGCCTAACAGGATGCAAGAGCATCAGCGCGAATCACTTAACAACGGGAGCGGAAATTCATGTTGAGGCAACGGAATGGTTGAAAAACGAACAAATGATACAGGAAAAGAACAAAGGTTACGCAGAAACAATGAAAGGAATTTGTTGAAAATCGCCCAAATTAACCAAAATGGGGTTGCGTAAACCGCGTAAGTGTAGTATAATCAAAAAGAGCAAAGTGCTATTAGCTAATAATAGACTAACAAAAGGGAGCAACGGGTAATGGACAAGCGTGCTACATGCCGGAAAATCCTGCGGAAAACGGCGCTGTCAGTGCTGGCAGCGAGCATCCTGATGACAGGGACGGTCGACGCGGTGCGGGCGGAGGAAACGCCAAACGTACTGCAGACGGTCGAAGCAGAAAGCGGAACACTGCTGGGCAAGGCGAAAATCGCTGCGACGGGAACGTGCGTGTCGGGACTGGAGCATACCGGCGACGGGGTGGAAGTGACCGTGACCGTGCCGGAAGATGGACTGTACGACATCATCGTGCGGACGGCGGTCATCGGCGGCGGAACGAAAGTCAACGAGGTCAACGCCAACGGGCAGCACGTCGGGGATATCACCAATAGCGGCAGCTGGTCGGACGAGGTTGTGCCATATGTGTGGCTGGAGGCAGGCGATAATACCGTATCTGTCACGACCAGCTACGGCTGGATTGCGGTTGATTCGTTCAGCATCCGCAGGGCAGCGCCCTTGCCGGCTGATGTGTACGAAGTCAAGCCGACGCTCATCAACCCTAACGCCACGGACAGCGCCAAGCGCCTGATGACCTACCTGTGCGATCAGTACGGCAAGACCGTGCTGTCCGGGCAGCAGTCACAGGACGGGGCGTTCGGGCTGACAAACGCGGCGGTCTGGCGCGGTACGGGCGGCGATTATCCCGCGGTGCTTGGCATGGACTTGATTTCCTATTCTCCTGCGCGTGTGGCGAAGGGCGACAACAGCTCCAACGTCGTCGAACGAGCGATTGAGTATTGGAACGGCGACGAAGGCAAGCGCGGCATCGTCACGCTGTGCTGGCACTGGTGCCCTGCCGCCCGCTATGACAAGAGCAAGAACGATCCGTGGGGCACGTTCTACACCGACAAGACGAAATTCAACCTTGCCCGTGCGATGAACGGCAGAGACCCGGACGGCTACCAGATGCTGCTGGACGATATCGACGCGATTGCCGTGCAGCTCAAGCGCCTGCAGGATGCGGATGTGCCGGTGCTGTGGCGTCCGCTGCACGAGGCAAGCGGCGGCTGGTTCTGGTGGGGCGCATCCGGCGCGGATGCGTACTTGCAGCTGTACAAACTCATGTACGACCGCCTGACGAACGTCCACGGGCTGAACAACCTGATTTGGGTCTGGAACGGTCAGGATGCCGCGTGGTATCCGGGCGACGAGTATGTGGATATCATCGGCGAGGACATTTACCCCGGCAAGCATGTGTACACGTCGCAGGCGGCGCGGTTCATCAAGGCGCTGAGCTACACGGACACGCGCAAGCTGATTACCCTCTCGGAAAATGGCTGCATTCCAGACCCGGAGCAGCTGGTGCGGGACAACATCATGTGGAGTTACTGGTGCGTGTGGGAAGGGGAGTTCGTGCTGAAAGCGGCGGGCTTCAACAATTACAGCGAACAGTACACCGAAAAGAACATGCTCAAAAAGGCGTATAAGAGCGATACGGTGATTACGCGCAAGGAATTGCCGGATTTGCGGAATTATCCGCTGGGCGACTAAGGCTCGAAGCGCAGCACGCGCATATATAAGGAAGAAAAGTCAACTCAATCGCGAAAAAGGGTCAAGGGAGGAACTCCCTTGCGGAGTCCAGAGACAGAGCCTCTGGGTTTGCCCCCAACAATCAAGAGGAAGGTGAACGGTGTTGAGCGGAAAGAAGTCGCTGATGAGCATGGTGCTGGCATTGCTGCTGCTTTGCGGCGCTGCGCTGGCGGAGGAGAGCACAAGCGGCGCAACGGCGCTGACGAACGCGGACTACCAGCAGATTGTGAGTACATACTCCATTGATGCGTCAATTCCGGGGTATGCGGACTATCTGGAACGCTACGAGGATGCGGCGTACCCGGACGTGACCGTGACGGTGGACGCGGACACGTTCGTGCGCTACGAGGATGCGGGCATTGCCGCCCAGCCGCGGGTCTTTGAGGACTACGAGGGCATGGCGGGCAAGAGCGTCCTGACGGGCGAAGAGTCGCTGACCGAGTGGGTTGTGGATGTTCCGAAATCGGGTCTGTATGACCTGACGCTGCTCTATTACCCCTACGCGGGCAAGAACAGCGCTATCCAGCGCGCGTTCTTTGTGGATGGCAAGCTGCCGTACAGCGAACTGGCGATGGTGGACTTCAACCGCGTGTGGGTCAACGGCGCCTACGAGGAGTACACCGACGAAAACGGCATCGTCGTCCGCAAATGGGACAAGGATAATCAGGGCAACGACCTGAAGCCTTCGCCCATTGAACAGCCGGAGTGGTGTACCCACGGGCTGTACGACACCAACGGCTACATTTCCGACGAAATGAGCATCTACCTCGAAGCGGGGCAGCACACGCTGACGCTTTTGTCCATGCGCGAGCCGATGCTTCTGCGGTCGATTACGCTGTCCAACCACTCCCGTCCTGCCGCTTATACGGATGTGAAGGCGGCGGGCGACGCGGCGGGGCATCAGGACGCGACGGGCGTGTCCGTGCGCTTTGAGGCGGAAAACGCCGTCAAGACCTCTTCTCAGATGCTTTACCCCGTGCAGGATCAATCCAGCGCGGTTGTGTACCCCATGTCGGCGCGGTATCTGCTCAACAACTCCATCGGCAGCAGCTGGAAGAACGCAGGCCAGTGGATTGAGTGGGCATTTGAAGTGCCGCAGGACGGTTACTACGAAATCTCGATGGTGGACAAGCAGAACTTCGTCCGCGGCATCGACGTGTACCGCAAAATCATGATTGACGGCGAGGTGCCGTTCGCGGAGTTCAACGCGCAGCCCTTCTCCTACACGCAGACGTGGCGGATAGAAACGCTCTCCGACGAGGACGGAAACGCCTATCGCGTGTACCTGACCGCGGGCAAGCATACCCTGCGCATGGAAGTTGTACTGGGCGATATGGCAAACATCATCGCGCAGGTGCAGGACTGCGTGCAGCAGCTGAACAACATCTACCGTCAGGTCATCTACATCACCGGCGTCGCGCCTGACCAGTACCGCGACTATCAGCTGACGGCGTCCCTGCCGAAGCTGGAGGGCGAACTGCGCGCGGTACAGGCGGACATCGACAGCGCCATTGCCGCGCTGGAAAAGACGGCGGGCAATGATTCCGATAAGCTGACCGTCCTGCGCACGATGAGCGACCAGCTGGACGAGCTGATCGAGGATCAGGAGCGCTTCACCGAGGTGCTTTCATCCTTCAAGACCAACGTCCGCGCGTGCGGCAACTGGATTACGCAGGTGCTGGCACAGCCGCTTCAGGTAGACCGCTTCTATATTCATGCTGCCGATACGCAGCCGAAGCTGGATAACAGCAGCTGGTGGGAGAGCCTTGCGCATGAAACGGAGCGCCTGTATTACTCCTTCATCATCGACTACAACAAGGTCGGCAACGTGGCGGAGGGCGACACGGAGAACGTCGTGCTGACGCTGTGGATCGGCACGGGCCGTGACCAGGCGAACGTCATCAAGTCGCTGATTGACGAGAAGTTCACGCCCGCGACGGGCATTTCCGTCAACGTGCAGCTGGTTGACATGAACACGCTCCTGCGCGCGACGCTGGCGGGCGAGGGTCCGGACGTCGCTATTCAGGTGGCGAACACCAACGGCATTGTGGGCGCGGTGCTGAACACGGGCAACGACACGCCCGTCAACTACGGCTTGCGCAACGCCGTGCTGGACTTGACGCAGTTCGAGGATTTCCCGGAGATTGCCAAGCGATTCAACGAGAGTGCCATCATCCCGTTCTCCTTTGACGGTGCGACGTACGCCCTGCCGGATACGCAAACATGGCTGATGATGTTCTACCGCAAAGACATTCTGGCGGAAATTGGGCTGGAAGTGCCGCAGACGTGGGACGAAGTGAAGGTCGCCATGTCCATCCTGAGCAAGAACCAGATGGAATTTGGCATGCTGCCGTCCGAGCAGGTGTTCGCGATGCTTTTGTTCCAGAACGGCGGCCGCTACTACACCGATGACAACGCCGCGTCCGCGCTGGATGAGGACGTCGCCATCAACGTGTTCAAGAAATACTGCGAATACTACACGGATTACAAGCTGGACAAGGAAACGTCCGCCGAAGAACGCTTCCGTACCGGCGAATGCCCGATTATCATTTCCGACTACACGACGTACAACAACCTGCAGGTTTCCGCGCCGGACATCCTGGGTCTGTGGGACTTCACGACCGTTCCCGGTACGGTGCAGGCGGACGGCAGCATTGACCGCTCGACGGGCACGACGGGTCTGGCGGATATCATCATGAGCGCGACGAAGCATCCCGACGAAAGCTGGGAGTTCCTCAAATGGTGGACGAGCACCGAGACGCAGACGCTCTACGGCCGCGAGATGGAATCGCTGATGGGGGCATCCGCGCGCGTCGCGACGGCGAACACCGAGGCACTGGCGAACCTGTCGTGGCCCATGCGCGACTACCGCGCGCTGGTGGAGCAGATGCAGTATGTGCGCGGCATCCCGCAGGTGCCGGGCGGATACTACACTTGGCGCAACATCAACAACGCGTTCTATACCATCACCACAGATACCGCAACGAACAACACCACCCCGCGCGAGGCGCTGATGGACAAGGTGTACTACATCAACGCCGAAATCAACTACAAGCGCACGGAATTCGGTCTGCCGCTCCATCAGACGGAAGACACGACGAAGGAGGAGTAAGATGAGCAATCCGACCTTGGTGCATGGCAAGCGTCAGTCGCTTGGCAAAACCATCTGGAAGCACCGCGCGTCCTACCTGCTGATGGCGCCGTACTTCATCCTGTTCTTCTTCTTCACTGTGCTGCCGGTGCTGATGGCTATCGGCGTTTCCTTCACGGACTGGAACATGCTGGAGAAGCCGGAGCTCGTCGGCTGGCAGAACTACGTTAAGCTCCTGCTGGATGACGAAATCTTCATCATTTCGCTCAAAAACACGCTGATTTTCGCTGTCATTACCGGCCCGGTCAGCTACATGCTGTGCCTGCTGTTCGCGTGGATTATCAACGAGTTCAACCGCGGGATGCGTACGCTCCTGACGCTGATTTTCTACGCGCCGTCCATCTGCGGCAACGCCTACATGGTCTGGAACCTGATTCTGACCGGCGACCGCTACGGCTATTTGAACGGTATCCTGCTGAACCTCGATATCATCAACGAGCCGATTCTGTGGATGAAGACAGAGCAGTACGTCATGCCGATGCTGATTATCGTTCAGCTGTGGCTGAGCTTGGGCACAGGCTTCCTGTCCTTCATTGCAGGCTTGCAGACGGTGGACAAGAGCATGTACGAAGCCGCCGCCATTGACGGCATCAAGAATCGCTGGCAGGAGCTGTGGTATGTCACCCTCCCGGCGATGAAGCCGCAGCTGATGTTCGGCGCGGTCATGCAGATTACGCAGTCCTTCGCCGTGGCGGACATTTCCATCAATCTGGCGGGCAACCCGTCGGTCAACTATGCTGGCGCAACCATTGTCACCCACTTGCTTGACTACGGTTCAACCCGTATGGAAATGGGTTACGCCTGCGCCATCGCGACCATCCTGTTCCTGCTGATGGTCGGCACGAATAAGCTCGTTCAGCGAGTACTGAGAAGGGTGGGTGAGTAAGCATGGCAGAACGGAGAGGTCAGGTGGCAGTCAAGGATTTGCCGCCGAAGCTGCAAAAGAAGCTGCGCCGGCAGAAGATTATGCCCAAGAAAGCCCGCAAGCTCAACCGCTCGATGGCGGGCAACGCGCTGCTGTTCACACTCATGTTCATCTGCGGCGTCTTTATGGCACTGCCGCTGGTCATGATTATCAACAACGCCTTGAAGCCGCTGGACGAATTGTACCAGTTCCCGCCGAAGATTTTTGTGCGCAACCCGAATCTGCGCAACTTCTCGGATTTGTTCATCCTGATGAACGACTCGTGGGTGCCTTTCAGCCGCTACATCATGAACACCATCATCATCACGGTGGCGGGCATGGTGGGTCACGTCATCGTGGCGTCATGGGCGGCGTATCCGCTGGCCAAGGACAAATTCCCCGGCAAGGCGCTGCTGTTCGGCATGGTCGTGCTGTCGATGATGTTCAACTGGACGGTGACGCAGATTCCGCAGTACGCCATCATTTCGTGGCTGCACATCAACAACACCTATCTGGCGCTGATTCTGCCCGCGTGGTCGTTCGGCATGGGTTTGTACCTGATGAAGCAGTTCATGGAGCAGCTGCCGGATTCGCTGATGGAGTCGGCGCGCGTGCAGGGCGCCAACGAATGGCAGATTTTCTGGAAAATCGTCATGCCGAACGTCAAACCCGCTTGGCTGACGCTGGCAATCTTCCAGTTCCAGCAGATGTGGGGCAATACCGGTTCGCTGTTCCTGCGTGACGAGCAATTGAAGCCCATGCAGTACGCGCTCCAGCAGATTACGGCTGGCGGCGTGTCCCGCGCGGGCGCGGCGGCGGCGGTTACGTTCATCATCATGGCGGTGCCGGTGCTGTTCTTCCTGCTGTGCCAGAGCAGCATTCTGGAAACCATGACGACTTCGGGCATGAAGGACTAAGAGAGGGAGGAAAGACGCATGAAAAAAATGAAGAAGTTCCTCCTGACGGCGCTGGCGGCGCTGGTCACTTTCTCCTCCTGCGGGGGAGCCTTGGCGGACGCCGAGCTGCCTTACACGACGTACAATTACGACTACTGGGGCGACATCGTGTACACGCCCGCGGCGTATGTGCCGGCAGGGTCGATTACGGGCGCTTCCTTCCAATATAATGGGCAGTCGCTGGGGGCGTTCAAGAATCCGCAGGACTTGTGCGTGGCGCAGGACGGCACGGTGTATCTGGCGGACAGCGGCAACAACCGCATCGTCCTGCTCAGCAGCGACATGACGAAGGTCGTGCGCGTCATCACCGGATTTGAGAATCACGGCGTGGCGGACACCTTCCAGACGCCCACGGGCGTGGCAGTCGCCAGCGACGATACGCTCTACATTGCCGACAGCCTCAACCGCCGCGTGGTTGTGCTGAATCCGGATGATACGCTCAACCGCATCATCGAGATTCCGCAATTGTCGGGCAGCGTGAAGGCGCTGGGCGGTGTGACCTACGCTGTCGGGACGCACATCGAGGGCATGGGCGACCTCAATCAGGAAACCGATGTGGACGGCATGAAGTACCGCACGGAGCGCTTCACGTCCGGCAGCGCCACGGAACTGGCGGACGAGCAGGGTACGACCTATCAGGTCAGCGCCTACGAGAGCACCTTGCAGCCGCTGGTGAAGGCGGTCACAGACAGCAAGGGCGCAACCTACGCGATTGCGGAGAACGGCAAGTCCGTCATCCGCACGAACGCGGACGGCTCGACTTTCACTTACGCTCGCTATGACGCGACGACGAACCTCGACCTGTTCATCCTGATTGGCCGTCTGATTAAGGGCAATCAGAACATCACCGGCATGTCCGGTCTGATTGGTCTGGCGCTGGACGAGCAGGACAACCTCTACTGCATCAGCGCCAAGACAGTGGTTGTGCTTGACCAGAAGGGCAATATGGTCACGACATACGGCAACTACCGCAATGCGGACGATGCGCTGACCTCCTTCGCGACGATTTCGGAATTCGCGCTGGATGGCGACAGCGTGTTCATCCGCGACGCGGACAACCACATTGTCGAACTCGACCGCACGGGCAGCACACGCCGCGTGATTGAAAGCAACTGTATCCGCAAGACGGACGCGGATGGCAACATCACCCGCATGACGGGCATGACCGGAGCAGCAGCGGCTTCTTCAGAGGATGAAGAGACGGCGTTCCAGAACATTCTGGGCATCGAACTGACGGGCGATTACCTGATTGTGGGCGAGAAGAACGGCGAGATCAACGTCATGAAGACCACCGGCAAGCTGCTGGGCACGGTCGAGAATAATTCGCTGCTGCTGCTGGACACCAAAACGGACAGCGTATCTGCCGTGACGACGGTGAAAAACGGCAAGCAGGACGAGCGCCTGACGGAAGTTTCCGCAACGGCGATGGTGGATTGGAACGGTACGCAGCGCCTGTGCGTGAAGGAAAGCACGGGACGGGTGCTGGTGCTGGATGACAACTGGACGGTGCTGCACACGGCGCAGAACAACTGCGTGGAGGTGCAGGATAGAAACGGCACGGTGACGGAGCGCATCCTCGGCGTGGATGCGGGCAGCGGCTATCAGTCGTTCGCGGAAGTCAGCGGCGTGGAGGGCGTGGCGCTCAACAGCGCAAGCCAGCTCTGCATCGCGGACAGCGACAACCGCCTGATTGTGCTGGACGGCGACAAGAATGTCGCGCGCGTGACCGTCAACCCGAACAGCGAAGTGCTGGATGCCAACTTCCTCTTTACGCCCCTGAAAGTCTCGGTGGACTACGCCGGACGTGTCTACTGCATTGCGCAGAACATGTTTGAAGGCATCATGGTCTTTGAGACGAACGGCGACTTCACCGGCTTCTTCGGCACGATTTCCGTTGAAATTACGGCGTGGGAGAAGTTCTGGCGCAAGCTGGCGACGAAGGAAGAACGCTCCAAGCAGCAGCTGTTCATTCCGACGGAATTTACCGGCATTGACATCGACGACGAAGGCTTTGTGTACGCCTCGAACAAGGATACCGCGGGCACGCAGGCGGTTCGCCGCCTGAACCCCAAGGGCGAGGACGTCATCCGCATGGGTCAGACCAAGAACCTTGGCGGCGATATGCAGATCAGCGGCACGTCGCAGTACGCGGGCGCCAGCACGATTGTGGACGTGGTGTACCGCGAAAAGGGCATCTACTCGCTGCTGGACTCCAAGCGCGGCCGCATCATCACCTACGACCACGAGGGCAACCTGCTTTATATCTTCGGCGGCCTCGGCACGCAGGCGGGCACGATGGAAGCGCCTGTCGCCATTGAGTGCGCAGGGGACAAGATGCTCGCGCTGGATTCCAAGCAGGGCGTGATTGCCGTCTTCGGCGAAACGGAATACGGCCGGCTCATTAACGAAGCGGTTGGGCTGCGCTACGACGGCGATGAAACGCAGGCGGTTGCCCTGTGGCAGGAAGTACTGCGGATGGACGAGAACAACGAGCTGGCGAACACCGGCATCGGCAAGGCGTACCTGTCCGCGGGCGACAACGAGAAGGCCATGGAATACTTGAAGCGCGGCATGAACCGCGACTACTACTCCGTCGCCTTCAAGCGCTACCGCAACGATGTGCTCAAGAGCAACATCAACTACATTCTGACGGGCATCATTGCGGTCATCGTGGCGATTGTCGTTGTGGTCAAGGTGATTCGTCCGCGCAGAAATCAAAAGAACGGAAGGAGGGCATAAGCGATGAAATCACTGTTCAGCAAAGAAAAGTGGCAGCAGCTGTTCTACACGGTGTCCCATCCGTCGGACGGCTTCTACTGGATTCGCCACGGCGAAAAGGGAAGCGTCGCCATTGCCATCCTCATGGTTGTCCTCTTCGGTCTGTGCTTCACGCTGAACCGGCTGCTTGCGGGCTTTGTCGTCAACGACATCAACGAGCGAACGGTCAACGCCCTGTGGGAAATGAGCGGCGTATTGATGCTGTACCTGCTGCTGTGCGTCGGCAACTGGTCGATTACCTGCCTGATGGACGGCGAAGGGCGCCTCAAGGATATTGCCATCGCCATCGGCTATTCGCTCCTGCCGATGATTGTGTGCTACATCGCCGCAACCATCGTCAGCCAGTTTGTGGCGGAAAATGAGGAAGCGTTCTACGCCATCATCATCTTCCTCGGCACGGCGTATACCCTCATCATGGCGCTGATTGGCATCATGCAGGTGCACAACTACACGCTGGGCAAAACGCTGCTCACGCTCCTGCTGACGCTGGTGGCAGTGTTCATCATCATCTTCCTGATGATGCTGATTGCGAACTTCATCGGTCAGGTGTTCGGCTTTGTCAGGAGCATCTACACCGAACTGATTTTCCGAGTTTAAGCGGGGGGTGGAAAGATGAGCGAGCAAACGAAAATCAAGCACAGCCCCGCCGTGGAAGGCAAAAAGCATCACAAGGTACGCTGGATTGTGCTGGCGGTGCTGCTGGTGATTGTGGCGGCAGTGGCTGCGTGGTATCTGATTCGCTTCGAGTTTAACCGGGACTATCAGGCGTACATTGAAGCGCCCGCGGGTGCGGCAGCGCAGTCAGAACTGGCGGCGCTCACGGACGAAAACCCGAACGTCGCCGCGCCTTTCCAGCTGTTTGCGGAAAACGACAACTTGAAGCTCTACGCGGATTTGGAGACGGCGAACGTCGCCATCTACGACAAGCGCAGCGGCGAAACGGTCTATTCCAACCCTGTGGACGCGGATGCGGACAAGGTGGCGAACAAGACCAACAAGAACTACTTGAAGAGCCAGTTCCTGCTGGACTACTACAACGCCGGTTTGACGAGCAGCACCTACGACAGCTACTCGATGAGTGTGGCGCTGGGCAACTTCCGCGCGGCGGCGATTGAGGATGGCATTGCCTTCATCTACGACGTGGGCGTGGACTCCATCCAGTACCTGACGCCGTCTTACCTGCCGACGGAGCGCTACGAGGGACTCTACGAGCAGCTGAGCGCACAGGCGAAGAAGGCAGCGGACATCGTGTACGAAAAGCGCGACGACGGCTACTGGATCAGCGCAACCGGTGCGAGCCGTACCCGCGAAATGGCGCGCGTCTCCAAGGAGTTTGTGGCGCTGGGCATGACAAAGGCGGAATATCTTGAAATGGAAGCGCTGGCGGGCAAGGAACAGGCGGAAACGCTGGGTTTCACCGTGACGCTGGAGTGGCATCTGGGCGAGGACAACGTGGAAGCCAAGCTGCCTGTGAGCGCGATTGAAGAGCGTGGCGGCGGCAAGGTCTACCGCATCCAGCTGCTGCCCTATATGGCGGCAGCGGGCAGCGACGAAAACGGCTACATGGTTGTGCCGAACGGTTCGGGCAGCCTGATTCGTTTCAACAACGGCAAAAACAGTGCCGCGGTGTACAGCCAGTACGTCTACGATATGGACTTGATTGACGGCGACTACACGCAGACGCAGACGATTCAGTCTGTGCGTCTGCCATTGTGGGGCGTGTGCCGCGAGAACACCAGCGTGCTGGCGACGATTGAAAACGGCGCTTCGCTGGCGGCTATCAGCGCGGATGTCGCGGGGCGCAACAACTCCTACAACAACGCGTTCGCCATGTTCACCCTGCGCGGGTCGGAGCTGCTGTCTCTCTTCGGCGCGGGCGAAACGGCGGAAATGCCTATCGTCGAGGACAACTACTACGGCGAAGATCTCGTCATCCGCTACACATTCCTGACGGCGGAGAACAAGGGGTACAGCGGTCTGGCGAACTACTGCCGGGCGCGCCTGATTGCTGAAAACGTGCTTTCTCCGCTGGAAGAGACGGGCGACATTCCCTTCTACTACGATGTGATTGGCGGCGTGAAGGAAACGACCCACTTCATGGGCATCCAGTACCTGCACGTCCGTGCCATGACCACCTTCGATGAAGCGGTGGAAATTGCGCAGTCGCTGAATAAGGCGGGCATCAAGCATCAAGTGATGAACTTCCAAGGCTGGATGAACGGCGGCTACTACCACGATGTCGCGGACAACGTGTCCGTGCTGAGGCAGCTGGGCGGCAAAGATCGGCTGGAGAACCTGAACAGCGCAATAGCACGGCTGGGCGGCGAACTGTACGCCGACGTCGCGTTCCAGAAGGTGACGCAAATCTCCAAGCACTACATGGAGAATCAGGAGACGTCCCGTTATTACGGCGCGGGTTACATTGCGCAGTTCGGCGTGACGAATCCGGCATCCCTGCGGCGCACGTCCGCGCTGGGTTACAGCGAGAACATTTACAACCTGCTGTCCCCGAAGTTCCTGCCGTACTACGTCAGTGGGTTCCTGAACAGCACGAAGGATTATTCTCTGAACGGTTACTCCCTCCGCGACCTCGGCTGTGAGCTGCACGCGGACAAGCGCCGCACGGAGCTGATTAACCGCGAACAGGCGCTGATGATTGTCGAAAGCCAGCTGCAGGCGATTGCGGACAGCGGCAAGAATGTCATGGTGTCCGGCGGCAACCTCTACGCCCTGAACGGCGTCAAGCACGTTATCGACGCGCCCATGACCGCGACGGAGTACGTCATTGTGGATGAAACGATTCCGCTCTACGAGATGATTCTGCATGGCTGTGTGGATTACACCGGTCAGGCGCTGAACACTATCGTGAGCGACGATTGGCAGGCGAAGCTGCTGAAAATGGTGGAATACGGCGCGTCCCCGCGCTACACCTTCACGGCGCAGCAAGCGTCCGACATGAAGTACACGGCGCTGAACAGACTCTACGCCACGACTGTGGCCAACTGGACGGATACCGCGGCGGAACAGTACGCGTACCTGAACGCGGCACTCGCCTCCGTCAGCGGCGCGCAGATGGTGAAGCACACGATTCTCTCCGATACGCTGCGCAGCGTCGAGTACGACAACGGCGTGACCATCTACATCAACTACGGCAGTCAGGATGCGCAGGCGGGCAGCGGTACTGTTCCCGCGAAGGCGTATCTGGTCACAGGAGGTGCAAACGAATGAAAAAGCTGCATATCTCCATGGCGGGGAAGCGCGCCGTTAACGGCTATCTTTTCATTCTGCCGTGGCTGCTGGGCTTTCTGCTGTTCTATGTGCGCAGCCTGTACATGACGGTGGAGTTCTCCCTGAGCGACCTGACCGTGCTGAGTACGGGCGGCTACAATCTGGAATTCGTGGGGCTGAAAAACTACTATGAGGCGTTCTTCTCCCACGCGTCCTTCAAACAGACGCTGACGACCTCCATCGGCAACATGCTCATCGACGTGCCGCTGATTATCTTCTTCTCCCTGTTTGTCGCCATGATGCTCAACCGCAAAATGAAGTGCCGCGGATTGGTTCGCGCCATCTTCTTCCTGCCGGTGCTGCTGGGCGCGGAAGCGGTCAGCAATGCGCTGTCGCTGGCGGCGCAGATGATGGCGGGGGGTCTGAGCGGCACGAGCGCGGATATGGCGGCGGCGTCGGCATCCTCCGGCACGATGAACATGGATTACCTCATCGACCTGTTCGCGCAGCTTGCCCTGCCGGACGTGGTACTGGATTACATCGTCGGCGCGGTCAGCCGCATCAGCGATATCATTCAGGCTTCCGGCGTGCAGATTGTGCTGTTCATCGCGGGCTTGCAGTCCATTCCTTCCTCGCTCTACGAAGTGGCGAAGATTGAGGGCGCGACGGGCTACGAAACGTTCTGGAAAGTCACGTTCCCGATGGTGATGCCGCACATCATCACCTGCACGATTTACACCATCGTCGATGCGTTCAGCAAATCCGAGGTGGTCAAGCTGGCATACAGCACGGCGTTCACCGAGAGCCGGTACGGGCTGTCCTCCGCGTTCAGCGTGGTTTCGACGCTCATCACCTGTGCCCTGCTGGGAGTCGTGGTGTACTTCATCGGCAAGCGCACCTTCTACTACAATTAAGGCGAAGGAGAGTGAAAAGCAATGGAAAAATGGCGCGCATTTCGCAATTCTCCCCGCTATGAGGATGCCAAGGGCGGCGTGGTCAAAAAAGGCAAGAACCTGCTGATGACGATTTTGCAAATTATCCTCATCGTCGGTATCTCCTACGTCATCCTGTCGCCGGTCATCGGCATCGTCGCCCAGTCCTTCTTCTCCGACGCGGACTCGGCGAACCCGATGGTCTACACCATCCCGATTGAAGGCACGCTGGAGCGCTACACGACGGTCATCACGCAGATGGACTATTTCCGCACGCTCGGCAACACGCTGATTTACACCATCGCGCTGACGCTGATTCAGGTGCTGATTTGCTCGATGGTCGGCTATGGCTTCGCGCGGTTCGACTTCCCGCTGAAAAAGCTGCTCTTCGGCTGTGTTGTGCTGATGATTGTCATCCCGAATCATACCATCATGCTGCCGCAGTATATGACGTTCCGCAGCATGGGCTTGATGAGCGAGGCAACCCCGATGTATATCCTGACGCTCTTCGGCACAGGGCTGCGCGCGGGTTTGTTCATCTACATCTTCAACCAGTTCTTCCGCGGTCTGCCCAAGGAAATCGAGGAAGCGGCGTTTGTTGACGGCGCGGGAACATGGTACACCTACTTCCGCATCATGCTCGTCAACGCCATGCCTGCCGTCATCACGGTGACGGTGTTCTCGCTGGTCTGGCAGTACACGGACTCCTTCTACAGCCAGCTGTTCCGCATTCCAACGGACATGCTGCTGGCGAAGCGCTTGTCCACGCTGCAAAACAACATTCAGGCAAACCTGAAGATTATGAACGTCCGTATCCAGCGACTGTATGTTGACGCCGGCGTTGTGCTGACAATTCTGCCGCTGCTGATTTTGTATCTGCTGCTCCAGCGCCGCTTCATTGAGGGCGTTGAGCGGTCGGGTATCGTAGGCTAACGGCGTTAAGTAAAATCAGGATTACGGCGAACCTTCCGAAAACCGAATAAAAACGACAAAATTCGCCCGTAAAGCCGGTCGACAGCAGTGCAAACGCGAACGCACTTGCTTGAAACTGTGCTTTATGGGCGAATTGATTCCCTCGAAAACATTTTCCGACGAAATTTTCGCAAAAAAAGTTGAGAAAATTTGCTGAAACAGCTGATTTACCGGTTGACTAACGGTATAGTTTTGTGATATGATAAAGCAGAACGGAAATGGGAAATCTGGTGCAAAAATCGCCGGTATGACGGCACGGGTTTCCTGCTTCCCCGACGGCATGTCCGCCGGCAACGTTGCAATGGTTACACCAAGGAACCAAGTTCTGGGAAGGAACATGTTTAAGGAGGTCATCCAAGTGAAGAAGGTTGTTTCTGTTCTGCTGGCTGCGGGCATCATCGCGACGACGGGTGCGTTCGCAGAGAACGCTGGCGTGTCGAGCCCAGCTGCGTCGCCTGTGTCGTCTCCCGTGGCGGGTGCTGTCAGCAGCATCATTGACTTTGCCGACGGCGGCTTCGGCTTCCTCGGCATGGACACGACGCTGGGCAACGCCGATGCGAGCGAACTGAGCATCGTGGACTACAACGGCGGCAAGGCGCTGTGCGTCAGCCCGGCGGCGGCAGGCAGAGTGCCGTATGTGTCGCTGAACGTGGAAGGCCTGCTGGGCGAAAACCTGAGCCGTCTGGCGAAGATTACCTTCGATGTCGGCGTGGAACTGGGCACGGACGGCAAGTTCTATGCGCAATCCGGCAAGGTGTACATGGTCAACGGCGAGGACAGCTCGAAGCAGTCCGCCGACTGGTCGGTCTACATGGAACGCAAGAACCCCAAGACTGCCGTGGTGAAAGTGCCGGAAGGCGCGTTCGTGGCGGGCCGCGGCGACACGCTGCAGTTCTCCAAGGAAGTGGACAGCTTCATCGACTCCAAGAAGTTTGACGGCGAGGCGCCGCGTGACTTCTATGTGACCAACATCCAGTTCTTCGATGCGGAAGGCAACGTGCTGCCTGTGGATACCACGGCGGAATGGGTTGCGCCGGTGACGGAGGAAGACCGCTCCTATCTTTACGACGTGGCGAACGCGGTGGAGTTCCCGAACTTTGCCTACGAAGGCGGCGGCTGGAGTCAGAACGGTGCGGAAATGCCGCAGGAATTCCTCGATGCGCTGGTGCCCGGTTCTGTGATTGAAATCAGCTACGAATCCGAAGACGGCACGATGTGGATTGTCCTGCCGGACGCGGCGGCAGGCTGGTCGCGCGTTGCCAATGACGGTTCTGCCGCCATCAACAGCAGCAAGAATACCTGCCAGATTACCTATGAGCAGATTGCGGCTGTGTGCGGCGAAGACAAGTCCACCTGGGGCGCGCGCCTGCAGTGCGAAGCGGGGAGCGCGTGGAAGGTCTACTCCGTGAAGGTTGGCCAGAAGGCCGCCCGCAAGGTCGCAACGCCCGTTGCTTCCTTTGATGGATTCTCCTGCGAAGGCGGCGCGTGGGGTCAGAATGGCTTCGACATTCCGGAAAATGTGCTGGATGCGCTCGTGCCCGGCACGGCGGTGCAGATTGACTTTGAGTCCGAGGACGGCTCGATGTGGATTGTCATGCCTGACTCCACGGCGGGCTGGATGCGTGTGGCGCAGGGCACGGCGAGCATCTCCGGCAGCAAGGCGTACATCACCTATGAGCAGATTGTCGAAGCCTGCGGCGAGGACAAAGCGGGCTGGGGCGCGCGGATGCAGTGCGAAGCGGGGAGCGCGTGGAAGGTCTACGCGGTGTCCGTGGTGAAGCTGACGGAAATGGTCGGCAGCCACAACAATGTGGAGTTTGAAGGCGCGGCTTGTGAAGGCGGCGCTTGGGGTCAGAACGGCACAGAAATGCCGGAAAATATCGTGGCGGCGCTGGTGCCCGGCGCGGTCATCAATATCTCCTATGAATCCGAAACGGGCAACATCTGGATTGTCATGCCGGACGCGGCGGCGGGCTGGTCTCGTGTGCAGCAGCAGACGGCGGCGACCGACGGCAAGACGGCGCAGATTACCTACGAGCAGATTGCGGCGGTCTGCGGCGACGACGTTTCCACCTGGGGCGCGCGGATGCAGTTTGAATCCGACGGCGCGTGGAAGGTCTACGCGGTGACGGTCGGTCAGTCCAAGTAAGTTTATTCATCTGTCGGGTGCGGAGAAAGCGCCCGTCACCCGACAGCTCGTTCAGAAAAAAACAACATAGGAGGTTTGACACACAATGAAAAAGTTTGCTGCTCTCCTGCTCGCACTGACGATGGTGCTGGGCATGGCGACCATCACGGCGAGCGCGGAAGGCTCCGAGCGCGTCATTACCATCGGTACGACGTGGGATCTTTACTGGGACTCCTTCGATGGTTCCATCGAAGATAACCCCTATTACAGCGGCACCACCGCGGACGAAATGAAGTTCGCGAAGGTGAAGCAGATTGAAGAAAAGTGGGGCGTCAAGTTCGAGTACATCAACCTGACCTACGCGGGCGCGAAGGAATCCATCAACACCTCCGTTCTGGCGGGCACGCCGGACGTGGATGTGTATATGATGGATCTTGCGCTGGCGGCGCCGGCGGCGGCGAACGGCTACGTCATCGACATGCGCGACGTGCTGCCCGCTGACAACACGGTGATTCAGGGCAAGGACGCTGTGCTGTCCTACATCGACACCGGCAGCGGCGCTGTGCAGCTGCTGTGCGACAACAACGCGGAAAACATGGTCGGTTCTACCATGCCGCTGGCGTTCAACCTGCAGATGATTGAGGACGCGAACCTCGAAGACCCGCGCGATCTGGTCGAACGCGGCGAATGGACTTGGGAAAAGTTCCGTGAGTATTGCAAGGTGCTGACGAAGGACACCGACGGCGACGGCAACATCGACGTGTACGGCTTCGGCGGCTGGCCGGGAGACTACTTCATGAACTTCGTCATGTCCAACGGCACGAACGTGGCGGCGACCGCGACCGAGAACCTGTCTTCTCCTGAAGTCGGCGAAGTCCTTCAGTTCATCCAGGATCTGAACCTCGTGGACAAGGTGATGTACCCGATCCCGGAAGAAAACGGATGGGACGTCTGCCGGTTCCTGTATCGCGACGGCAAGGTTGCCTTCACCCCCATTGCTGCGTGGATTATGGACTCCAACAAGGACTATGCGTTCCAGTCCCCCGACAGCCCGACCCTTGACTTCGACATGGTGTTCATCCCGTGGCCTGTTGGCCCGCACGGCAATGCGGAAACCAACGCTCAGAAGGTGACGGCGAACGCCTGCTACGTCATCCCGGTTGGCGTGGAAGATCCGGAACTGGTCTACAATGTGCTGTATGACCTGCTCAACTGGTACGACTACGATCCCAACAGCGAAGACGGCGGTGCTGCTGCGCTGGCCATCCGCGATGACCCCGAAACCCTCGGCTGGTGGTACGGCGTGACCGCGAAGGACATCGACCTGCAGGACTACAACTTTGAAGTCATGATGGAAATGGGTCGTCACCAGATGCTGGATAGATACGGCAGCCTCGGTGACGATGCGGAACTGCCCCTGCGTGAGTTCATCAATGGCGATTACACCACCGCTCAGCTTCAGGAAAAATATCGCCAGACCATTCAGGATGCTATCGACGGCATTCTGGGCAAGTAATCCCTGTCTCTTTGACCTCCATCGTGGGTTCGCCTGCGGTGGAGGTCTTTTCGGTTCATGCAAAGCCCTGTCCTTGACAAGAACCACTGAATCGGCTATGATGAAATCAAACGCAAAAGGAGAAATCACCCATGTGGACACAGCTGCCGGGCGAAAAGCGAATCGCCCTTGATGATGAAAATCTCCAGTACACCGGGCGCATTGATTTTGCTGACCCGCAAAACCCTGTGTTTCTCTTTACCGCCTCGTTCGTCCGCTTCCGCATGACCGGGCATCACCTCCGCGTCGTGCTGACGAACACGCACCACCTCTGGGAGAACCGCCTCGGCGTCGTTATCAACGGCGAACAGTTCGGCGTGCTGCTGGACTGGGACGCGCTGAACGTCATTGACCTCTCAGATCACCTCCGCGACGGCGAGAACGACGTGATGCTCTTCAAGCGGCAGGACAGCTGCTATAAGATGACGCTCCACGCGCTGCTGATTGACGAAAACGCGACGCTCCTGCCGCCGCCCGCGCGCCCGAATCGGCGCATTGAGTTCTATGGCGACAGTGTGTCGGCGGGGGAAGTCAGCGAAGTGACCGAATACGCCGGGAAGATTGACCCGCCCGACCATCAGGCGCGGTATAATAACGTATGGTTCAGCTATGCGTGGCAGACGGCGCGGCTGCTGAATGCCGAAATCAGCGACATTGCGCAGGGCGGCATTGCCTTGCAGGATGGCAACGGCTATTTCTTTGATACGGGGATGCTGTCCTGCTGGGACAAACTGGCGTATAACCCGTTCTTCCACGACGAAAAACCGTGGGATTTCAGCCGCTTCACGCCGCATGTCGTCGTCGTCGCGATTGGGCAGAACGACTCCGCTAAGTGCAACTTTATGGCGGAAGACTATGACGGCGAACAGGCGAAGCGCTGGCGGAGCGACTACGCGGGCTGGATTCGCGCGATTCGTGGGAAATATCCGCACGCGCATATCCTGCTGACGACGACCATCATGGCGCACAGCCCTGCATGGGACGACGCGATTGAAGAAGTGTTCCGCGACTTTGGCGACGAGAAGGTGCATCACTTTCTCTATCCGAAGAACGGCTGCGGCACGCCGGGTCACGTCCGCGCGAACGAAGCAGCGGAGATGGCCAAAGCGCTCGCAGCGTATATCGAAGCGATTCCGAACGTCTGGCAGGAGGATGCAGAATGAACGTACAGGTAAATCAAAATGAACGGCTGATTCGCCCGTCCGACCCGGCGATTCGCTACACGGGGCGCATCGACAACAGCAACCCCGACGCGCCGTTCCTCATCTACGTCTGTTCGCAGGTGGAGTTCCGCGTCACGGGGCGTGTCCTGCGCGTGTTTATCGAAAATATCCACTCGTTTTATGAAAATCGGCTGGGCGTCATCATCAACGGGGTGGAATCCGCCGTGCTGCTGGAAAGCGGCGAACAGGTGATTAACCTCTCCGACCGCATGACTGATGGCGAAAACCATGTGCTGCTCTTCAAGCGGCAGGACTGCTGCCACGCGCTGGTGCTGCACGGGTTCGCCGTCGCGGAAGATGCGGAGCTGCTGCCCTTGCCGCCGCGCCCGAAGCGCCGCATGGAGGTTTACGGGGACAGCGTGTCCGCCGGGGAGGTGTCCGAAGCGGAATTTGCCTGCGGGCAGGTAGACCCCGAAGGGCACAACGGGCGGTACAGCAACGGCTACTTGAGCTACTCGTGGCAGACGGCGCGTCTGCTTGGCGCGGAGCTGCACGACATTGCGACCGGTGGCATGGCGCTGGAGGATGGAACCGGCTATTTCTATTCACCTGATTACATCGGAATGCTCTCGTCGTGGGACAAAATTAACTACTATCCGCCGTTCGGCGCAAAAACCGACTGGGATTTCAGCCGCTACACGCCGCATGTCGTTGTTACTGCGATTGGGCAGAACGACGCGAACCCGGTCAATTTCATGGCGCAGAACTACGACTGCGACGCCTCGAAGCACTGGCGGAGCGCCTACGCGGGGTGGATTCGCGCGATTCGGGCGAAGTATCCGCACGCGCAAATCATCCTGACGACGACGATTCTGGGGCATGACGCCGCGTGGGACCGCGCGATTGACGAGGTGTGCCGCGAGCTGTCCCAGACGGATGGGCGCGTGCATCATTTCCTGTACAGCAAGAACGGCTGCGGCACGCCGGGGCATATCCGCGGCAGTGAAGCGGCGGGCATGGCGAAGGAATTGGCGGGGTTCATCGAGACGCTGCCGGACGTGTGGGAAGACTAAATTCGGAATAAAACGGGGGTGTGAATCGTGATTTCTGTGGTGCTGCCAGCGTATAATCGAAGGAATACTGTCCGAAAAGCGGTCGAGAGCGTCCTGAATCAGACGATACAGGATATCGAGTGCATCGTCGTCGATGACGCTTCGACCGATGACACGGCGGGGGTGCTGACGGAAATCAGTGATTCGCGCCTGCGCATCATCCGTCTGACGGAAAACAGCGGCGCGTGCCACGCGCGGAATGTCGGCGTTCAGGCGGCAAAGGGGGAGTACATCGCCTTTCAGGACAGCGACGACTGCTTCCACCCCGACAAGCTGGAGCGGCAATTGGCGTTCCTGCAGGAAACGGGCGCGGATGTCGTTTTCTGCGGCATGAACCGTATCTGCGGGCAGCAGATGGAGGTTTTTCCGGCGTATGTGCCGGATAAGTGTATTAACCGGATAGACTTGCTGGAAGCAAACCTTGCCAGTACGCAGTGTATTTTCGGCAAGGCGGAAGCATTTCGCAACAAGCCGTTTGACGAGGACATGCCGCGCCTGCAGGACTGGGCGCTGATGCTTGAACTGGTGAAGAAGTACATTGTGCGCGGCGAGGCGACCCCGCTGGTGGATGTGTACGTTCAGCCGGACAGTCTGTCCAATCAGCCGAAGAAGCTGTTTCCGGCGCTGCGGCGGATTTACCTGCGCTACGCCGAGACCATCAATGCAATTTGTCCGGAGCACTGGACGATCATCCTCACGCAGGCGGCGGAGCGTATCGGGGAAGAAGCGTGGCAGGGCGAACTGCTGGAGAATGCGCCGGAGTGCGTGGTGCGTCCGGAGCAGATTGCGTCGATGGGGAACATTGTGCTGGGGCAGGGCGGCGAATATCCGCAGGGAAAAATCCTGCTGACGCGCAACCTGTCTGATATACAGGAAGTGCGCGACAGATGCTACTATCTGCCGCGAAATCTGCTTGGCAAGGCGCTGAAGGAAAGTCTATCGGTGGAAATCGCGGGCAGGACGGCGGTGCATCCGCTGCAGCGGCTGTCGGCGATGCTGTGCGGCTGGCTGAATCATCAGGAAGCGTGGGAAACTGTCACGCGGGTTTATGCGGAAGAGGAAATCATTGAGACGCTGGCGATGGATCAGCTGATGGAAATGCCCCTGTGGGCGCGCGTCATCCGGCAGGCGGGGCGGAAGAAATTGCCGGACAAGCCGATTCACCGCGTTGCCGCGTATTACCACAACGTGCATGGCGGCGGGGTGCAGCAGGTGACGGCGAAACTGCTGCACGTCTGGCGGGAAATGGGGCTGGAAGTCACGCTGATTACGTCGCAGCAGCCGAACGAGGAGGATTTCCCGCTGCCCAAGGGCGTACGGCGCGTGGTGATTCCGCCGTTTGACCCGTTCGACTGGGAGAGCCGGAGCGCGCATGTGCGGCGCTTGGCGGAGGTGGCGCGGGAGGTTGACCTCGTGGTAGACCACGCGTGGGCTGACCCGATGGTTCTCTTTGATGTGCTGGCGATTCAGTCTGCGGGTGCGAAGGTGCTGCTGCACACACACAGCGTTTTCTCCATGACGCTTCTCAAGCGCGAGCTGCACGACCGCTTCCAGTGCCTGCCGGATGTGGCGGCGATGGCGGATGGCGTGGTGGCGCTGACGCCGGCGGATGCGTGCTACTGGCGGCAGTTTTCGCCGCGGGTGTTTGAGACGCGGAACCCGATTGATGTTGCGGATGTGCCGCTGAACGCGCTGGGCGGGCGGACAATGCTCTGGGTGGGACGCAATTCGCCGGAAAAACGCCCGATGGATGCAATCAAGGCGGTCATGTGGATTGGCGATCGCGTGCCGGGGGCAAAGCTGATCATCATGGGCGGCGGATTCGAGCACGAGGCGGAAATGAATTGGCTGAAGAACGTGGAGTACGTCGGATATCATCAGGATACGGAGGAAATTTTCCGGCAGGCGGATGTTTTCCTCTGCACAAGCGAGTATGAAGGTTTCAGCCTGACGATGGCGGAAGCGCAGGCGCGCGGCATCCCGTGCGTAACATACGACATGCCGTATCTGCCGATTTTGCAGGGCGGCGGGCATGTGGCCGTGCCGATGGGGGATGCGGACGCGCTGGCAAAAGCGGCGGCGGACTTGCTGCTGGACGCATCGCGCCGGGTGGCATTGGGGCAGGAGGCGCGCAAGAACGTGGAGCGCCTTTGCATTGATCAGACGGCGAAGTGGACGGAAATCTTCGCGCAGATGGCGGAGGCAAAGGGCAAAGCGCACCCGGACGCGACAGTGCAGCAGATGGTGTCCACCCTGTCCGAACACGCGCTGCGGCAGGAGAAGGAGATCGTTTTCCACGAAATCGAGAAGCCGGAATTTATCCCGATGCCCAAGCACGGCCCGTTCAAGCTGTTAAGAAAGAAACTTGCAACGGCGTGCAAACTGCTGCTGGTTGGCAAATGAGCGCATAACATTCCCGTCCGCTGGGCATCCTCACCATGAGGTGATGAATATGCACAGAGGGCATCCGCTGCTGTGCGGGACGCTGCTGGGCTTGACGTGGACGCTCTTGTCGCTGCTGTTTCAGGGCGTGGACTGGCTGGCGGCGTGGTCGCTGGAACGCGAGGGCGCGGCGCTGCTGGGGATGACGGCGGTCGGTGCGCTGATTGCCGCTGTGCCGAAGCTGCTGCGGAATCGGGGCAGTTACTGGGCGCATGAGAGCGCGCTTGGGTGCGCCGGGGCATTTCTCTGCGGCGTCGGCATGATGATGGGGCTGCACTTGGCGGGCAGCGGACGCATTGTATCGGCAATGCTGGAGGGCAGCACGGGCGCGTTCGGGTTTGTGATAATGGCATGGATTGCGGGCTGCGTGACGGCGCTGCTTGCAGGAAGGCGGCGCGCATGAGGACGCTGCTAATCCCTGCATCGTGCGGGCTGCTGCTGGGAATGTCGTTTTCGGCGGCACGACTGATATCGCCCGATGGACTGCGTGACACGCTGCGTTTTCGCCCATCCCATGCGCTGAAGGCGGCGCTGTGGGCGCTCGGCACGGCGATTGCGGCGATGGCGCTGCTATGCTGGCTGGCGGTGATGGATATCGACCGCATTGTGCCCTTGCCGCTTCACGCGGGGACGCTGGCTGGCGGAATGCTGTTCGGCGTGTGCGCGGCGCTGTGCGGCTTTACGCCGGGGACGGCGCTGCCGGGAATTGCGTCGCGAAAGCCGATGCGTGCGCTGTGTGCGGCGCTGGGGTGTCTGGCGGGCGCGTGGCTTGTGCAGTATGTGCCAACAGAAGCGATTCGCGGACTCTGGGAAGCGCCTGCGGGGACACTCTTTCGCATGACACTGACCGAGCCGTACTGGTTTGGCGGCGGATTTCTTCGGCAGGGGTGCATCGGGCTGGCGCTGATGCTGCTGGGGCTGCTGATGCCGTCGGGCGTGCGCTGGACGCGGGAGATTCCGCCCGAAAAGCCGACGGAATCGGCCGAGCCGGAGACGTTCGTTGCGCTGCTGCCTGGGGAAGAGCCGATGGTGGTCGAAATTCCGGCGGAGGACGCGGAGATAGACGACGAGCTGCATCATCTCCCGCCGGAGGACGAGGTGGAGGAAATCGACGGCTCGCCGGAAGAAGAAAACCCGGATGAACCAACAGGTATTCTTCCAGATGAAGAAAACATGGAAACAGAAACGTTGGAGATAGACGACGAGTTACATCATCTTCCGCCGGAAGATGAAGTGGAAGAAATTGACTAACATGGCAAAGACGCGTGATTTGCAAGAAAAGTGACGCGCGGCATGAAAAAACCACAAAATAGCGAATGTTCGGCAGATGTAACCTTTTGCGGAAAAAACGAAAATTCATCGAAAAAAAGCGGAAAATATACTTGCAACAGAGGGCGCAAATGTGGTATGATACAAGGGATAAAAGGAGGGGAAAGTGCAATGGGGCATGTGCAGATTAACCTTTTTGGCAGTTTCCATGTGGAACGGGACGGGAAATCTGTAGATGAGCAGCTGGCGCGTTCCCCCAAAGGAATGCTGCTGATGCAGTATCTGATTCTTGCGCCCCGACAGACGGCGGAAGCAAAGACGCTGATGCAGGTCATGTGGCCGGAGGAAAACTCAACCAGCCCCGATACGGCGCTCAAAACGCTGATTAGTCGTCAGCGCGCGCTGCTGCGGGAAATCTCCCCCGAACTGGCAATGTGTCTGGTGACGGTGCGCGGCGGGTATCGCTGGGTGTGTCCGCCGGAAGTGTCGGTGGATGTGCTGGAATTCGAGGAAATGCTGGCGCGGATGAAGCTGCCGGGGGGTGCCACGCCGTCGGAAGAAATGCTGACGCGGATGCTCGTGCTGTATCAGGGGCGCTTGCTGGCGGATCAACAGCCGCAGCCCGCGTGGCTCTACAACCGCAGCGAACGGCTGCACCAGCAATTTCTGCAAACGGTGGATAGTCGGTTGGCGCAGCTGCAGCAGGCGGGGTATGTGCACCGCTATGTGGCGCTGGTGCGGCGCGCGATTGATGCTGATCCGACAAACGAGGCCCTGCAGCAGCGGCTGATTGAGGGCTTACGCCAGACCGAGCGCGATACCGACGCTGACCAGCAGGTGGAGCTTGCCGCGCGCCTGAACAGCGCCGCGCGCGACGAGATGATGGCGGATTACTATGACCGCATCCAGCGGGCGAACCGTGCCTTAGAGACGGGACTGGTGCAGTTCAAGGAAGAATTGATGCGCGGGGAGGACAACAACCGCGCGATTGTCTGCGACCGGCGCGTGTTTCGGTCGCTGTTCTGTTTGCAGCGGCGCGGCATGGAGCGCACCGGCGGTCATGCGCTGCTGGGCATCCTGACGCTGACGGAGCTTGATCCGGCGAGCGAGAAGCGGGAAGCCGCACTGAACGGCCTCGTGAAGATCATGCTGCTGAATCTGCGCCGCGGCGACGTAATTACCCGCCTGGATGAAAGCACGATTGCCATGTTCCTGCCCAACGCCGACGAAAGCGCGGCGAACATCATCATCGACCGTCTGAAACGCTCGTTCTATTTGCAATTCCCGTCCACCGGGCGGACGCTCAGCTGTGCGATTTCGGCCATCAGCGTGGAAAAAACGAAGCCGGAACAGCGATAAAGTGAATCATCAGAAGGCAGACGCGAGAGTGCCGGCCTTTTTTCGTGGGGTAAAATAAGGTTCTTCACGGAAAGCTGGGGGGCAAACAAGGGCTTAGGCGAAGCACCAAAAAGCTGCACGCGGAAGGAGCATGAAAGCGCGACCAACTCAATCGCGAAAAGGGGTCAAGGGGCAATTGCCCCTTGCAGGGTCAAGGGACAGCGTCCCTTGTGGGGTTTGGGGCAACGCCCCAACAGTTCCACGGGCGACCAGTATGCCAAACGCGCTCAACAAAGGTGCAGGCAGCGAAGCGTCCCTGCCAGTAACTCTGCGCTCCCGCAGGAGCGCCCCCGAGCTGCTCTTCCCCTAAGATTCCGTGAAGAACCAAATCATGAGCAATTCGCAATGAGCAGTGAGCAATGCAATGGCGGCGGGCGCGAATGCCTCCACAGAAGCGACGGTAATAAATTCAGCCATCAGAAAAAGCCCCTTCGCCGTATCGGACGAAAGGGCTTTTTGCGTTGCAATTACTTGGCGTACTCCATCGAGCGCGTTTCGCGGATGACGTTGACGCGAATCTGTCCCGGATACTCCATTTCCTTCTCGATGCGCTTGGCAATTTCCTTGGCGAGAATCTTCGTGCCATCGTCGGTCACGTCGTCGGGCTTGACCATGATGCGCACTTCGCGGCCGGACTGAATCGCGTAGCACTTCTCGACACCGGGGAAGGAGGTTGCAATCTCTTCCAGCTTCTCCAGACGCTTGATGTAGTTTTCGAGGCTCTCACGGCGCGCACCCGGACGAGCAGCGGAAATCGCGTCCGCCGCCTGAACCAGCACGGCTTCAACCGTCTGCGGTTCGACGTCGTTGTGGTGGGCGAGGATGCAGTGGACGACATCGGGGCTCTCGTGGTACTTGCGGGCCAGTTCGCCGCCGAGGGTGACGTGCGTGCCTTCCGCTTCGTGGTCAACCGCCTTGCCGATGTCGTGCAGCAGACCTGCGCGCTTGGCAAGCTGAACATCCGCGCCCAGTTCCGCAGCCATCAGACCTGCCAGATGGCTGACCTCGATGGAGTGCTTCAGGACGTTCTGTCCGTAGGAGGTGCGGTACTTTAGGCGACCCAGCAGCTTGACCAGCTCGTGGTGGATGCCGTGCTGATTCGTCTCGAAAACAGCGGCTTCACCGGCTTCGCGAATCTGGTTTTCGACTTCCTTCTTCGCCTTCTCGACCATCTCTTCGATGCGGGCAGGGTGGATGCGGCCGTCGTTAATCAGGCGTTCGACTGTCAGGCGGGCGATTTCACGGCGAATCGGGTCAAACGCGGACACGATGACGGCTTCGGGCGTATCGTCGATGATGATGTCCACGCCCGTCGCCGTTTCCAGCGCGCGGATGTTGCGGCCTTCGCGGCCGATGATGCGGCCCTTCATATCGTCGTTCGGCAGGGCAATGACGGACACGGTGCTTTCCGCCACATGGTCGGAGGCGCACTTCTGAATCGCCAGCGCGATGATGTTGCGCGCCTTTTTCTCCGCTTCTTCCTTGGCGCGCGCTTCAATGTCGCGCACGGATGCCGCCGCGTCGTGGAAGGCTTCCTTCTGCACACGGTCGATGATGATCTGCTTCGCTTCGTCCTGCGTCATGGAGGCGATGCGCTCCAACTCTGTGTTCTGCTTGGTGACAAGGGCTTCCGCCTCATCGTGCAGGCGGGCGGTGTCCTCCTGCTTGCGTTCCATCAGGTCGCTGCGCTTCTTCAGGTCGTTCTCGCGGTCATCAAGGCTGTCCGAACGCTTGTCCAGCGACGCTTCGCGCTGCACCAGACGATTTTCGCTCCGCTGCACCTCGGCGCGGCGTTCACGAATTTCGTTCATCTCGCGGTTGTTATCCGCCTTTTCGCGGTCAATCTCATCCTTAGCCTTGAGAATTTCCGCCTTGGCTTCCTGCACCTTTTCCTTTTTGTAGTCGTCTGCTTTGCGCTTGTAGTCATCCGCCTTGCGGACGGCATCCTCGTACAGGCGCTTGGCAGTTTCCTCGCTGCGGTTGATCTTTTCTTCGACCATCTTCTGCCGGTAGGTGTAGCCTGCGAAGCCGCCGCCGGCACCGACGAGCAGGACAATCAGAATCCATACGATGGTTGGCACTGAATGGTTTCCCCCTTTCAAATTTTGCTGAAAATTCAGTTGCGAAGTTGATGCGACCGACGCAAAAAAGCCGTCGGGGAAGCGATTTTCCCCATACGGCTGTACGCTGCAAATTCGACACACGCAGTCCGAAAACATCCCGCGCATCCGCATGGACAGGCAGGACGAACAGACGGCAAAACCATATCAGTCAACACACTGCCGGAGGACGACATATCGTCGCAGCAGGCAGAAAAACAACGCTCTGACGAAGGGAATACGAGGTCAGAAATATCACCGCAGGGCGCATGAAAACAGGCGCACTTGTGATGACAGGCGCGTTTCGGAAAGGATGCATCCTCCCCAATCGGGGAAAAGCACCGAAAAGGCGAATCAGCAGACACGCTGCCCATCCACATTGACTGGTCAAACAGCCGAAGCGCCGCGAAAACCGCACGAAAACGGCGAAAATCCGCAGGCGCTTGAAAGCAATCAGGCGTCTATCGAAAACAGCACGGGCGCGGTTGGAAAAAACATTTCGGACGCGCCACAGCCGGTCACTTCCTATTTTACAATCAAATAATGCTTCTGTCAAGGGAAAACGGCGCGTTCTTTGCCGAATGCAAAAAGTTTATTTTGCGGGACTGGACAAGGCACGCGCAATCCGTTATAATCAAGGGAGAAGATTCCTTATGAAAGGATGAGTTCGGATGAAGCAGATTGCAAGAGAACGATTTGAAACCGCTTGGCTGAGCAACCCAGAAATTTTCAGCGTCCATGAGTTGCCGGATTGCTCCGATCATGCCTTTTATGCGACGATGGCGGAGGCAGACGCAGATACGTCCTCTTTAGTGAAATCGCTGGATGGCGCGTGGAAGGCGCATTTTGCCATGAATCCCTCGGAAGCGCCGGACACGCTGCTGACGAGCGCCGCGCTGGATGAAACGCTGCGGGAAATTCAGGTGCCGTGCGAATTTCAGATGGAAGCGCCGGAGTGGGATCCGCCGCACTACGTCAATACGCAGTACCCGTGGGATGGTCGTGAAGCCTTGCAGGCGCCGCAGGTAAGCGAAGTCTACAACCCGACGGTGACGTGCATCCGACACTTTGCTTTGTCCCTGCCGCAGGTGCGGCAGCGTACCGTGCTGCATTTGGCGGGCGTGGAAGCGGCGGTGCTGGTTTACGTCAACGGGCATGAAGTCGGCTATGCGGAGGACAGCTTCACACCGCACCGCTTCGACTTGACCCCCTACGTCCACGTCGGGGAGAATCGGCTGGCGCTGCGCGTGTTCAAGCGCTGCACGGGCAGCTGGATGGAGGATCAGGACTTCTGGCGGTTCAGCGGCATCCACCGCAGCGTGTCCCTGCACTTCTACCCCGAAACGCATCTCTACGACCTGCGCGTCCGCACACCGCTGACGGACAACTACACCCGCGCGACGCTGGAAACGCGCCTGCGGGTGATGGGTGCGTCGCTGGGCAAGGCGAAACTGACGCTGACGGACAAGGCAGGCAAGACGCTCTGGACGGCGGAGAAGCCGCTGACGGCGCTGGAAAGCTACGTCAGCGCGGAGATTCCCGGCGTGAAGCTGTGGAGCGCGGAAGAGCCGAATCTCTACATGCTGACCGTCGTGCTGACGAATGCGCAGGGGCAAGTGACCGAAGTCTGCCGGACGAAAGTAGGCTTCCGCCAGTTCGAGATGAAGGACAAAATCATGTGCCTGAACGGCAAGCGCATCGTGTTCCACGGCGTCAATCGCCACGAATTTGACTGCGACCGCGGGCGCGTGATGACGCATGACCTGCTGATGCGCGACATTCGCGACATGAAGGCGATGAATATCAACGCCGTGCGCACCTGCCACTATCCGAATACATCGGAATTTTACCGCCTGTGCGACGAATATGGGCTGTACGTCATCGACGAAGCGAACATCGAGACGCACGGTTCGTGGCAGCCGATGCACGACTGGGTAGTGCCGGACAACCGCCCGGAGTGGCAGGAGGCAGTGCTGGCGCGCGGCCGGGCGATGCTGGAGCGTGACAAGAATCACCCGTGCATCCTGCTCTGGTCGTGCGGCAACGAAAGCTGGGGCGGCAAAGACCTCTACGAATTGAGCCAGTATTACCGCCGGGAAGATCCGACGCGCCTGGTGCATTACGAGGGCGTGGCGAATGATCCGCGCTATCCTGACACGACGGACGTGCATTCCAACATGTACCGCAAGGTCGCGAGCATCGAGGAGTATCTGCAAAGCAATCCCGACAAGCCCTTTATCAACTGCGAATACACCCACGCCATGGGCAACAGCTGCGGCGGCATGAGCCTGTACACTGCGCTGGAGGACAAGTACCCGATGTATCAGGGCGGCTTTATCTGGGATTATGTGGATCAGGCACTGCGCGTGAAAGCCCCGAACGGGCAGGAACGCTTGGCATACGGCGGAGACTTTGGCGACAAGCCGACGGACTGGCAGTTCAACACCAACGGCATCATTCTGGGCGACCGCACGCAGACGGGCAAGTGTCAGGAAGTGCGGTACCTGTTCCGCGACGTGTTCCTGACGCCGGACGAAACAGGCGTGACGGTGCAGAATCGCCGCCTGTTCCAGACACTGACGGGCTATGACGTCCGCTGGACGCTGGAGTGCGACCGCAAGCCCATCAGCGCGGGTGAAACGCTGCTGCCGGACATTGCGCCGGGCGAATCAGCCCACATTGACCTGCCGTTTGGAACGCTGCCGGAAGGGCAGACGGTGGTAACGTGCTTCCTCGTGCTGCGCGAAAAGACAGGCATTCTGGAAGCGGGAACGGTGCTCAGCCACGGACAGACCGTGTTTGGCGCGATGAAGAAGGCGGAAACGCCGGACAATGCGCCTGCCCCGGTGATTGGCGACTGCAACGTCGGTTTCCGCGGCGAAGGGCTGGGCGTGCTGCTGGCGCGGCGCGGCGGTATCATTTCCTTCCGCGACCGGCTTGGACGCGAGACGCTCCTGCGCGCGCCGCAACTGAGCCTCTTCCGCGCATCCACTGACAACGACCGCGGCAACGGCAACAACATCCAGCAGGGCGTGTACCACCTTATCAGCCGTCACAGCGCGTGCAGCGACGCGGATATCCAGCAGGAAGCGGGCAGAACGACGCTCGTTTATCGCTACACCACGCCGATGCTGCCGGATTTCGCGGTCACGGTGCGATACACGGTGCATTCGCAGGATGCCCTTGACGTGACGGTGGACTGGTCCGGCTTGCCGAATCAGCCGGACATGCCCGCACTGGGCTTGTCCTTCCAGCTTGACCCGCGCCTGACTCGCGTCCGCTGCTATGGCTACGGCCCGGATGAGAACTACATCGACCGCCGCGAGGGCGCGTATCTGGGCTGGCACAGCTGGAACGCCGCGGACGGCATGACGCGCTACTGCAAGCCGCAGGAAAGCGGCAATCGCACGGGTGTGCAGGTCGTGTCGGTGACGGATGCGGACGGTCACGGCGTGGAAATTTCGGGCGACAACCTCGAAGTGAGCGTACAGCCGTGGTTGCCGGAGGAACTGGAAGCGGCATACCATCCGAGCGACCTGATGGGCTCGGTACGCACGGTGCTGGATGTGGCGATGTTCCGCAAAGGCATCGGCGGCGACGACAGCTGGGGCGCGCCCGTCCTGCCGCAGTTCTGCTATCCGGCAGACAAGCCTTACACGTTCACTTTCACGATGAAGGCGCTGTAACCTTCGCGCCCGCAGGCGCGATTCCCTCTGCAACATGAAAAATCAAGAAACATGGGAGTGCAGTGCGAAGGAGTCCAGAGGGCGACCGCAAAGCCCTCTGGTCGCCTCCGCAGAGGCGAAATCCCCTGCTACGATAAAGCGCAATATCAAAAACGCAAATACAATAAGAGAAGAGACTACATAATCATGGCAAAATTATATTTCCGCTACGGGGCCATGGGGTCCAGCAAGACCGCCAACGCCATCATGGTGCAGTATAACTACGAAGAGCGCGGCCAGAAGGTGCTGATGCTTAAACCGAAGCTCGAAAACCGCGACGGCGCGGTGATTGTCCGTTCCCGCTGCGGGCTGGAAACCGCCTGCCGCTTCATCGAGGATGTGACGGCGGCGGACGCGCAGGGCTACGGCTGCGTCATCATCGACGAAGCGCAGTTCCTGACCAAGGCGCAGGTCGAAATGCTGGTGCAGATGGTCGATGACTACGACGTGCCCGTAATTGCCTACGGTCTGCGCGCGGACTTCCAGAACAATTTCTTCGAGGGCAGTCAGTGGCTGATGGCGTGGGCGGACACGATTGAGGAAATCAAGACCATCTGCTGGTGCGGGCGCAAGGCGACGTGCAATGCCCGCGTGGTGGACGGCCGCGTAGTACAGGAGGGCGAGCAGGTCGTCCTCGGCGGCAATGGGCAGTATGTGAGCCTGTGCCGGAAGCACTTCCGCCGCGGTGAGTTGGGGGACTTCAAGGACTTGCATTTGGGGGAGGACTAAACCGTGCCTATCATCCCGAAGCTGGAATGCAGGGTGGACACGTTTCGCGAAGACGGCGCTGTCTTTATGCGGATTGGCATCCATCAGGAAGAAATGCTGCTGGCGTACTACGCATTCGACACGCTTCTGACGGGCTTCGCGGATAAAATCGCCCTGCATGACCACGAAAACGGCGCCGACTGCGAGATTGTCTTAGCTCCGGCGAAGCTGACGACGGACGCGCAAATTTCGCTGACAGAGAACGACATTGAGTGCATCAAAAAGCTCCTGCATGACTGCATCGAGCAGCCGTATTACGTTTCGTGGCTGCATGATGACCTGACGGCGGCGACGAAAGCGGGCGAGATGGACTTGGCGGTGTATGTGGTCGGGAAAACGGAACAGTGAAGTCTTTGGGAAAAAAGCAAAACGGCAGACCATGCAAAATGGCGGTCTGCCGCTTCGTTTTTGGGAATGTTATTGCCCTAAAATACCTTCCACCCGCTTCACCGGTCTTACATACTTCCAAAACCTTGCACAGTCATGGTAGAAGTAGAACACGCGCCCCTGCGCCGTGTCCAGTTTGACCCCATGCGCGGCGTAGTCGAAGTCCTTCATCGCGCGCTCGATTTCGGTTTCGACCTGCGTGTTCTCCGTCTCGTAATCAAACGGGCCGTGCTCAAAAACGACGTATTCCCCTTCGGGAACGTCCATGAGCTGGAGCGGCGCGGGGACTTCCCCGGCGTAATCCGCGGGCAGACGAATGCCGTAAGCCTCCGCCAGCGGGATGCCCCAGCTGCAAATGCGCCCGGTCGGCTCGTTGATGTACGCCATCAGCTGCCCCGAAGATGCGTTGCGCTCGTCGCCGCCGAAATGATCGAGGCTGCCGGGGATGCGCTCCAGCAAGCCGCAGATGGTTGCCCAGTCCTGCCCCGGAATCAGGCTCTGCTTCTGCCAGAAGTCGAAGTAGCCGATGCTCTCGTAGTTGCGGATGTGCAGGAACTTGTGCGCCGGAATGGTGATGAAATACGTCTTGATGTGGTCGGTGGATGTTGCCATGCCCGTTCCTCCTATGCCAAGCAGATAGCAGTCGAAAGGCTTCAAAATGGTGTGGAGGACGACGGCCGTCGGGTGCAGGCGGTACGCGCTGGGGGTCACGCCATAAGCGGCGCGGAATGCACGGGTGAACGCCTCGTGCGAGGAAAAGCCGTAGCGCACGGCGATTTCCAGCAGGGAATCCGACGTGTCGCGGACATCCCGCAGGGCAAATGCCAGATGCCGGAAGCGCAGATAATCGCGCAGGGACATGCCGGACAGCGCCCGAAACTTCCGCGACACATACGAGTCGGAGTACCCCAATGCGGCGGACAGCGCCCGCAGGGTCAGCGCTTCGTCCTCCTGCTGGCGGATGCAGCGGTCAATGATGTCAATCGTCTGCTGAATGCTCTGTGACCAGTTTTCCATCGTCCTTCGCTCCTTTCGCTGTGAATAGGATAGCACAGCGTGGGCGGACTTCGCTTGATTTGGTTTGCACTCTTGCGGTCAATACGCATTCCGCATCACGACATCCGCCAAATACGCCTGATACGAATTCTCATCTAAACCATGGCATTCGCACAGCATCTTTTCCGCCCCGGCTTTGCATTGTTCCGCTCGCGCGTACCTCCAGTACGCCTCGCTTCACTCAGCTTTGCCGGAACGAAAAATCTGCTATGCTCGATGCCATGTTTTAGAATCGAATTAGTATGAAACGCGCGGCACTGCTTATCCGTCAGCCCATCGGGGCGCGACATCAGCACCAAATCATGCCCACGAATGCCCTTGTGGTACGCCGGATGCACATGCGGATACGGGTTCGCCGTGAAGCCGCAGCGTTCGTAGAAGCCCTTGCGGCGGATGGCGATTTCATCCACGGGCGGGTCTATTTCCAGAATCACCGGGCGGTCATTGGGAAGCATCGACAGCGCGCGCGAACCGTACCCCTGCCCGCGCAGGGCAGGGAGAATGCCGTTCAAACGTCATGAGGAAGCTCCTTCAGGGAAGATTTCGGCGGGCAGGCGCAAATCCGTGCGGGGGATTTTGTCCCACGAGAACAGCGGAATCAGCGCATCCAGCGTCGTCGGGCGCATTTCCGGCTGAATCCCCGCGCTCCACGCGAGGAAGCCGAGAATCTCCTCCGGCGAAAAGCGCTTCGAGAGCGCGGACAGATCCAAATCGCGGTCGCGCTTCGCCAGCCGCCGCCCCTGCGCGTCCATCAGCAGGGGAATATGCGCGTAAGCAGGCTGCGGATAGCCCAGGAGATGCTGTAAGTAAATCTGCCGCGGCGTTGCGCTGAGGATGTCTCGTCCGCGCACGACCTCCGTCACGCCGGACAGCGCGTCGTCCACCACCACCGCTAACTGATACCCGAACAGCCCGTCCGACCGCTGCAAGAGAAAATCCCCGCAGTCGCGCGCGAGATTCTCCGCCTGCGCCCCGAAAACGCGGTCGGTGAAGGTGATTGTCTCATCCGGCACACGCAGACGAATCGCGGGCGCACGGGTCTTGGCGCGCTCGGCAGCTTCCTCTGGGGTCAAATGCGCGCAGGTGCCGGGGTAGATGAACTGCGTGTCGCCCAGATTCGGCGCGACGGTCGCGTGCAGCTGCGCGCGGGTGCAGAAGCACGGGTACACATGCCCTTCGCGGCGCAAACGGTTCAGTACATCCTGATAAACGCCGCTCCGCTCCGACTGGTACAGCGGCGGCGCATCCCAGCGGAAGCCGAGAAAACGCAAATCATCAATCGCCTGCTGTGCCAGCGCGCGCGGGCAGCGGGGAATATCCACATCCTCAATGCGCAGCAAAAACTGCCCGCCCTGACTGCGCGCGGACAGGTACGCCAGCATCGCGCAGAGCAGATTGCCCAGATGCAGCCGTCCGCTGGGAGTCGGCGCGAAACGTCCGATCATCGGGGGATTACTCCTTCTTTGCCTTGAACAGGTATTCATCCACCTTCTGGCGGATTTCGGGGGTGATTTCCCGCTTGATGGGGAAGGAAGCAGCGTTTGCCAGCCGATCAAGCAGCACAAAGCCCTGCTGCAAGGTGATATCCAGCGCGTGCTCATCGAGATAACCGCTCTTCAAGCTGTCATGCCGATTATGCATGTAGTCCGCGCCGTTTGCGCCGAAGCGGGCGAGATTGATGGCGGGCACGCCGTTATCCGCGAAGGGGATGCAGTCGCTGGAATAGGTGTCCTGCTTGGCGCGGACACCGTAGCCTGCTTCGCGCAGAACGCCCGCGACGTAGTGCAGGGCATCATCTGTGGCAAGGGTGACGAGGTGGTTCGAGCCGAGGGTCGGCGCGGCGACGTCGAAATTGAGCATGGCGACGCAGTCCTTGAGTTCATCCGCGTGCGCCTTGACATACGCCTTCGAGCCGAGCAGCCCCTGTTCTTCTGAGCCGAACCAGCAGAAGCGCAGTGTCCGGCGCGGCGGATGGGCGGCGAAATACCGCAGCAGTTCCAGCACGATGACGCTGCCGGACAGGTTGTCATGCACACCGGAAGAGAAATACACGCTGTCGTAATGCCCGCCGAGGGTGATAACTTCCTCCGCCTTGTCCGTGCCGGGAATGGTTGCGCAGACGTTCTGGCCTGTGCCGTCATAGCATTCGCCGGTCAGCTCGATATGCACCGTCTTTGCGCCGCGGCGGACGATTTCGGCGGCGGAGGCGGCGCGCATGTTCAGCACGGGAACCGCGCCGAATGGCTCCGTCAGCGTTTCGCGCAGTTTGCAGCGGTTCAGGTCACTTTCGCTCTCGCGGTCAATCGTGCGCCCGGTGAAGGTCAGAATGGCCGCGGCTTCCGCCTTGCGCAGCTTCTCGTACGTCGCGCGGTTCAGATAGCCGTTCACGAGGACGATTTTGCCCTTCGCCTGTTCCAGCAGCACTTCGTCGGCATTCTCGACATACAGGAACTCCGTGTCCAGACCGTCTTCGGGGGTGGAGGCAGCGCGCTCGTAGCCCGTGACCTCGTACTCCTTGACGTAGGGCGACGTGACCCGCAGCAGCGCGTGAGACACGCGCCCGCACGGAACGGTGAACTCCTCCAGCTGGGCGGAAACGCCGAGCGACGTGCATTCGTTCAGCAGCGCTTCGGCGACGGTTCGCTCCTCCTTGGAACAGCTGACACGCTCATAGCCGTAAGTGCGCAGGAAGGAAAAGGCGCGGTGGGCAGATACGTTGTTCATGGGGATGCCTCCAGTATCCATATTTTCCTTTAGTATACCGCACTTTTCCCCCGTCCGCAAGGCGGAAGAATGCAACGATTTCATGCGCCTTTTTCATAGAACCTTCACATAGCGAACCTTTTGCGGACACAGAAGGGCAGTATCATCATTTCTGCAAGCAAAACGAACGGAGGTGAGCGCTGATGGCGGGCGTTCAGTGTTCCTTTGAACGGGTGGAAAAGAAATTCGTCCTCACCCATGCGCAGGCGGAGGCGCTGATGCGGGATTTGACCGCAGGGTATATGGCGGTTGACCAGTATGGGCAGCATACCATCCGCAATCTGTATTATGACACCGATGATTATGCGCTGATCCGCAGGTCGATTCAGAGGCCGAAGTACAAGGTGAAATTCCGGCTTCGCGCCTATGGTACGCCGATGGAGGACACGCTGATTTTCGCGGAACTGAAGAAAAAGTACAGCGGCGTGGTCTACAAGCGGCGCATTGCGGTCAGCCCGGACGACATGCGGCGCTTCCTGCGCGGCGAAACGCTGGACGGCGAAAATCCGCAGATTCAGCGCGAACTGCATCGGTATTTGTCGGAGCATCCGATTCGCCCGAAGGTGTTTCTGGCCTATGAACGCGTGGCGCTGTACGGGCTGGATGACCCGGCGCTGCGGGTGACGCTGGATACACACCTGCGCTACCGTACAACGCGCCTTGACTGCTTCACGGACGACGCGGGAGAACTGATTTGCCCCGACGACCCCGTGATTCTGGAGGTCAAGCTCGCAAATGCCGCCCCACTGTGGCTGGCGCGGCTATTGAGCTGGCACAAAATCTACATGTCGTCGTTCTCCAAGTACGGCACATGCTATTTGAACCACCTTGCGCGCCGAAAGCCGGATATTCGCCCGATGGCGCACAAACGGAACAACGAAGGAGAAATTGAACATGCGTCTTGATTCGCTGCTGACCTCGATTCTGCCCACGCCCCTGACTGTTTCCGCGCTGCTGCTGTGTCTGGCGTCGGCGCTGGTGCTGGGCATTTTGACCGCGCTGGTGTTCACGCGCGGCTGCAGGCACACCGCGTCCTTCGCGCTGACGCTGGCGCTCCTGCCGATGTCGGTCGCGCTGGTGATTATGATGGTCAACGGCAGCATTGGCACGGGGCTGGCGGTCGCCGGGACGTTCGCGCTCGTGCGCTTCCGCTCCGTGCCCGGTACGGCGCGCGAAATCGCGGCGATTTTCACCGCTGTCGCGATAGGCCTTGCAATGGGCATGGGAATGCTCGGCGTGGCGGTAGTTTTCTTCCTGCTGGCCGCTGCCGCCGTGCTGGCGCTGACGAAACTGCACTTCGGCGCAATGCCGGAGAACGCGAAAGTCCTGCGCATTACCGTGCCGGAAGATGTGGACTACGAATCCGCACTGCCCGACGTTTTCCGCGCGCACCATGTGACGGCGACGCTGGAAAAGGTACGCACCGAAAGCATGGGCACGCTGTTTGAACTGACCTATCAGGTGAATCTGCCGAGCGCAGTTCCCTCGAAAGCGCTGCTGGACGACCTTCGCGAGCGCAACGGCAACCTCCCGATTCTCTTCACGAATCCGGGGGATAAGGACAGCCTGTAATTCCACATTAGGCAACTCAAATAAAAGCTATCAATAACCAAATGGCAATTTAGAGGATGTAAACCTGTAACAAGGAGGTTCATCATCATGAAAAAGTGGCTAATCAGTATGATGGCAGTCGCGACCCTGATGCTTGCAGGGTCAGCCCTCGCCGATGGGAACATTACCCTCTCCCCTGATGGCAGCACATCCACCGACGCATCTGTCCGCATCGACGGTCAGACCGTCACCATCACCCAAGCGGGCACATACCAAGTCGCCGGGACACTCGACGACGGCGCGCTCATCGTCGAAAGCGGCGAGAACGCGAAAATCACCCTTGTGCTGGGCGGCGTGAGCATCAAGAACACTACTGGCGCGGCGATTCAAATTGGCACCGCCGACGACGTGAACATTGAGCTGGCGGAAGGCACGACGAACGTCCTGCAATCCGGCGAGGAAGTGGACATTGCCACCGCGACGGAGGGCGAAGAAGCAACCGGCGGCGCGCTGCAAAGCAAGGTTGACCTGAAAATCAAGGGCAAGGGCGGTCTGACCGTGCTGGGCTACCTTAACAACGGCATCCACTGCACGAAAGACCTGAAAATCAAGAGCGGCAATATCAGCGTGACTGCACTGGGGCACGGCATCAAGGGCAAGAATAGCGTGACCGTCTCCGGCGGCACGGTGACGGTCACATCCGGCAAGGACGGCATCACCAGCGACGAGACGGAGAACGAGGAAAAGGGCTTCGTGACCATTGAGGATGGCGAAATCATCATCACCAGCGCGGGCGACGGCGTGTCGGCGGAAACGACGCTGACAGTGACGGGCGGCGTGATTTCCATCATCAGCGGCGGTGGAAGCGCAAACGCGCAGCAGAAAACCGACAACATGCGCGGCTGGTGGGACTTCGACAATTCCGCCAGTGACGATAGCAGCGCGAGCTGCAAGGGGTTGAAAGCAGGCAAAGCGCTGGTGATTTCCGGTGGGTCGATTACGATTGACGCGCAGGACGACGCCCTGCATACCGACGGCGACATGACGATTTCCGGCGGCGAATGCATCCTCAGCACGGGCGACGATGGCGCTCATGCGGCGCTTTCCCTGACCGTGCTGGGCGGCAAAATCACCGTGCTGACCTCCTATGAGGGTCTGGAAGCGAATCAGATTACGCTGGCAGGCGGTGAACTGGATATAACCGCGTCGGACGACGGCATCAATGCCAACGGCGGCTCGGACGGCTTCAGCGGTGGATTGGGTGGAGGCTTCGGCGGCGGACGCGGCGGCATGGGCGGCAGCTTCGGCGGACGGCGCAATGACACGAACAATCATAGTGGCGACATGACCCCGCCGGATAACAGCAATATGCAGACCCCGCCGGACGGCAATGCGCCCAGCGGCAATCCGCCGACCATGCCGGGGCAGGACGCGGCAGACAGCACGACCACGGATGACACGACCGACAAGCAGCCGGTGCTGCTGATTACGGGCGGCAAAATCACGGTGAATGCGGATGGAGACGGGCTGGATTCCAACGGCAACCTGCGCGTGGAGGGCGGCGATATTACTGTCAACGGCCCGTCCAATGGCGGCAACGGCGCGCTGGACATTGGCACGGAAAACGGCGGAGCAGGCGTCATCGCCGGCGGTACGCTGATCGCGCTGGGCACGAGCAGTATGGCGGAGAACTTTGGCAGCACGTCCACGCAGTGCGCGTTCCTTGTGACGATGAACAGCTTCGGCGCGGGCGAGACGATTACCATCACGGACAGCCAAGGCAACGTGCTGTACACGGGCGTGACGGTGAAGAGCGCGAACAGTGTGGTGTTCTCCAGCGCGGATTTGGTGGTAGGCGAAACGTACACGGTGACGATTGGCTCAAACAGCGCGACGGTGACGCAGAGCAGCACGGTTGTGGGGAACTCGAATGGGTTTGGGGGCGGCTTTGGGCGGCACTGATGTCGTTCCCGTATCAACACGCGGGCATAGCATGAAAATGCGCTCAACTGAATCGCGCAAACGGGAGTCCAGAGGGTCGAAGACCCTTTGGCAGGGTCAAGGGGCAGCGCCCCT